>ENA-ORDA01000071-ORDA01000071.1-marine-metagenome-genome-assembly--contig:-NODE-71-length-97911-cov-7.856604_pt1 | contig 97911 bp, 89 predicted proteins | sample MGYA00237778_ERZ508506 | MGnify/ENA primary metagenome ERZ508506 (study PRJEB26177, sample SAMN06267891) | marine metagenome | isolation source: Monterey Bay, California, USA | place: Pacific...
AATTCTTCAAGGCCCAATTGCTCTGCAGTAGCATAAATAGCTAGCAGGTTATAGGCGTTAAAATTTCCGATGAGCTTTACCCACAATTCCTGATTGTTAATTTTTAAAAGCAGTCCTTGCAATTGGTTTTCTAGTATTTGAGCTTTATAATCTGCAATGGTTTTTAAGGCGTAGGTATACTTTCTAGCTTTTGTATTTTGAAGCATTACAGGGCCATTTTTATCATCTGCGTTTGTTAAAGCAAAGGCAGTTTTAGGCAAGCCGTCAAAAAATGTTTTCTTTACATCACGGTATTGTTTAAAACTTGTATGATAGTCTAAATGATCATGAGATAGATTCGTAAAAATACCTCCAGCAAAATGCAAACCTTCTGTCCTTTTTTGATCAATACCATGAGAGCTTACTTCCATAAAACAATAGGCCACACCTGCATCTACCATTTGGCGCAAATACTTATTAATAGCCAAACTATCTGGGGTTGTATGCGTAGCGGCATGCTCTGTGGCACCAATAATTACCTTTATAGTAGATAAAAGGCCCACCTTATAACCTGCCGATGTAAAAAGAGTGTACAACAGTGTTGCTATAGTTGTTTTACCATTGGTGCCCGTTACACCTACAAGTTGCAACTCCCTGGAAGGGTTTCCATAAAAGTGAGATGCCATTATAGCCAATGCCTGTTGGCTATCTTGTACCTGCAAGTAGGTAATGCCATTTATAATCTCTTTTGGCATTTGCTGGCAAACCACAGCCAAAGCGCCTTGATTAATAGCTTTTTTAATGAATTGATGACCATCGCTTTGAGTACCCTTTATGGCAATAAAAACATCGTCTAAACCAACTTTACGGCTATCAAACTGCAACTCACGAAAAGCCACAGCCGTATTCCCCACTACTTTTTCAAGGGAAACTTTATACAATATGTCTTTTAATGTTATCACGATAAATTGAGTATAATTTCTTGACCTTGTTTAATTTTTGTTCCCATTGTTAGGGACTGGCGTTGCACCTTTCCATTTCCCTTTAATTGCACTACAAGACCTAAATTTTCTAGTAGCGAGATAGCATCCATTGCCGGCATTCCTTTTACATTTGGCATAGTAGCTGTGTCTTGTTGGGTGTATTGATAGTAGCCGTCAAAATCTCTTTGAGTAGCCACATCTAGTAAGTCTTTGGCAGCAATCTCTGCCTTTAAAGGGCTATCTGTATATATTTTTTGGGCGATACGCTTAAAAACTGGCCCCGTAACATCTGCTCCATAGTAGCCCTTATCTGCAGATGGTTTATGTATCACCACTATGCAAGAATATTTAGGTTGATCTGCTGGAAAGTAACCAGCAAACGAGGACACATATTTTTTATCTTTTAACCAAGAGTCAAGGTCTGCGTAGTCTATTCTTGCAGTTCCTGTTTTTCCAGCCATTGAAAAGTTTTTAGAGTACAGGCTTTTACCTGTACCGCGTACTACGATGTTTTTTAACATCTCTTGCATCTTACCAATGGTAGTCTGAGAGGCAATTTGATCTATAATAACCTGGGTGCCATATACTTCTATTTGTTTGTTCCAGGAACGAATTTCTTTTACAAATCGGGGCCTAACCATAGTGCCGTTATTTGCAATGGCATTGTAAAAAGTTAAAATTTGCAGTGGTGTCATCTTTAAATTATACCCGTAAGAGATAGATGGCAAGGCATTTTTACTCCAAAGAGGATCTCCCACCTCAGGAACTACAGGTGCACCCTCTCCTAGAATTGGAATTCCTATTTTTTGATCTAGTTTCCATTTTTTTATTTGGTCTGTGAATTTTTTTGGATCGTCTTTGTAGGCGCCATCAATCATTCTTGCAAAACCAATGTTTGAAGAAACCTCAAGAGCAGTAGCCGCAGATATTTCACCATAGCCTCCTCTTTTCGAGTCTGAAATGGTGCGGCCATACATACGCACCTTACCCCTTTGTGTATCAACTAGGGTTGCGGTATCTAGCACCTTATGCTCCAAGGCAACAGTCATTGCTATTGTTTTAAAGGTGGACCCTGGCTCGCTAGACTCTCCTACTGCATAATTAAGACGCTCGTAATAACCTCCACTTCTACTCTTTCCTAAATTTGCAACTGCCTTAATTTCGCCTGTTGCTACCTCCATAACAATAACACTTCCATGATCTGCCTGATATTCTTCAAGTTGTTTCAACAAGGCATGATGGGCAATATCTTGCATGTTTATGTTAATGGTTGATATGACATCATACCCATCTTGTGGCTCTATTTCATTTTCATCATAAACAGGTTTCCATCTTCCTTTTGAAATCTTTTGCTTTAAGCGCCTACCTTCTTTTCCGCTAAGTTGTGTGTGATAAGCACCCTCTAGGCCAACAGCATACAAACCAGGGGTGTTTCTATCTTGATTACCCACCAGGCGTTCGGCAATTTTACCCATCGGGTGTTCTCGAACAGTTGTGGGTATTACAATAAGACCACCTCTATTAGAGCCCTTTTTAAACAAAGGCATGTTTTTAACTTTTATATAATCTGAGTACCCTAGTTTTTTCGCAATCAACAAGTATCTATTTTTATTCGATCTTGCCGTGCGCATTAGGTTTTGGTAATAAGAAGAAGGCTTACCAAACAAAGTACTTAACCCCTGAGAGAGCGGCACTAAATTTTCATCAAAATCTTTTTTAGTAACTGTTTGGGTATCAAACCTAATATCATACTTTGTCACAGAGCTTGCCAAAAGGCTACCGTCGTCTGCATATAGATTCCCTCTGTTTGCTGGTATTACAACATTTTTGGTGGCATCTTGGGCAGCCAAATCACGATACACATCTCCCTCTACAAACTGAATATTAATTAATTTAAAAGCAATAAGCAGCGCAAAGAGGAACATACCTCCAGCGACAAAATATAAGCGGTTTAATATGTTCTTCTGGTTATTGGACACCGCGCTACTGTTTTTTAGTGATGATTATTTTTTGGGGTGGTATCGTACTGGTTTGTAAACCAGTTTTTGACATCACCGCCGTTAACTTACTTTCCATTTTAGCCTGAGTGAGCTGTTTTCTAACATCTAGATACTCACTCTTTAATTCTTTAGCCTCATTGCTTAGCCTTGCAATACGGTGTACTTTTTTGTCTGCAGTATGACTACTACCTATCATTACTAAAGCTAGAATGCTTAAAAAAACAACAAACCTCCAGTTCTTGAACGTATCATCACTCACTAGAAACCTACCTTTTACAATATTGTAGAAACTTTTCTTCATGCACCGAACATTTGCTATACCACTAGGGTAGCTTACTGTAAATTATTATAGTTTTTGAGCAACTCTAAGTTTTGCACTTCTGGCTCTATTATTTGTTTTTATCTCAACATCTGTAGGTATTATAAATTTTCCGACAGGCTTTAAAGGAACTTCAACTCTTCCAAAAACATCTTTTTCTGGCTCTCCTTCAAACATACCGTTACGCATAAAGCGCTTCACCAGTCTGTCTTCCAAACTATGATAACTTATCAAACTAAGCCTTCCGCCAGGTTTTAAGACATCTATAGTTTGTTGCAAAAACTCTTTTAAAACCTCCAACTCTTGATTTACCTCAATTCTGATGGCTTGATAAATCTGAGCAAGGATTTTATTCTCTCTATGTTTTGGCAAAAACCTCCCTAAGGCTGTTTTGAGCTGATCACTAGTTTTAATCTCTTTTTCTTTTCTTACCTCGCAAATTATTCTTGCCATTCCTGCCGCAGCTCTCAGCTCACCGTATTGAAATAAGACACTTCTCAAATGCGCCTCTTCATAATTATTAACCACATCAAAGGCAGAAAAAGCAGCCTCTTGATTCATGCGCATATCTAAATCTGCTTCAAAACGCGTGGAAAAACCACGCTGGGCAACATCAAATTGATGAGAAGAAACACCAAAATCTCCAAGGATTCCATCTACTTGGGTGACACCATGAAAGCGTAAAAAGCGTTTTAAAAATCTAAAGTTCTCGTTAACCAAAATAAATCTTGGATCATCTATCGTGTTTGCCAAAGCATCTGTGTCTTGGTCAAAGGCGATAAGCTTTCCCTTATCAGAAAGTCTACTTAATATTTCTTTTGCATGACCACCACCTCCGAAAGTAACATCCACATAAACTCCATCTGGTTTTATATCTAGCCCATCTACAGTTGGGTGTAGTAAAACAGGGTTATGATAATCCATCGGCCGCTGTAGTATCACCCATAACGTCTTCTGCCAAGTCGGCAAAGTCGTTAGCAGCGTCATTAATAGCCTTTTCGTACGCCCCTTTATCCCAAAGCTCTACAATGTTTATGGCTGAAGAAAGCACCACATCCTTTGTGATACCAGCAAACAAAGCCAAATCTTTAGGGACGTTTAATCTTCCCGCAGTGTCCATCTCAACGGTTTTTACACCCGCAGTAAAACGGCGAATAAAATCTACATTTTTACGGTTAAAACGATTGAGCTTACTCATTTTTTCCATCAAATCATTCCACTGATCCATAGGGTAAATTTCCAGACAAGGCTGGAAAACAGCACGCTTAATCACAAAGCCGTTAGACATCACAGGAATCAATTGCTTCTTCAAAGAAGCAGGCATCATTAGCCTTCCCTTTACATCTGCCTTGCACTCGTATGTTCCTATTAAATTGAGCATGTACTTGATTTAATCTGAAAAATAATTTCTTAGATTTCCTGAGATAAGAGTCAAATATAAAGAGTATTTCCCACTTTTTCCCACAATTTACCACATTGTTAATAAGTTTTAGACGAAAGAGAAGTAATTTAAGACCAACAACCTGAATATCAATACATTTAAAACAATCTAGTTGTGGGGTTTTAACAATTTTAACTTCAAAAATTACACTGATTTTTACTTAATCAATGCTAGGCTATCATTGAATAAAAAAAAGTGTATTTTTGTTTTTATAACCTAAAGATTTAATGGCGCATCAACTTAAAGAAGAAGGAGGGTTTAGATACCTAGAAATTGGCGAAGGAACCCCGATGATCATTTTGCATGGACTTATGGGAGGGCTGAGTAATTTTGATAATGTAGCCCAATTTTTTCCAGAGAAAGGATACAAAGTTATCATACCAGAATTGCCTTTATTCGAGCTTCCACTACTTAAAACCAATGTAAATTCTTTTGCAAAATATCTCAAAAAATTTATTGCTCATAAAAAACTTGATAAGGTTATTTTACTTGGAAATTCTCTTGGAGGACATATTGGCCTTCTGTACACCAAGCAATATCCACAAAATGTAAAAGCACTTGTAATAACAGGAAGTAGTGGCCTATACGAAAGCGCCATGGGAGAAAGCTACCCAAAGCGAGGGGATAGAAACTACATCAAAACAAAAACTGAAAATGTTTTTTATGACCCCGCTATTGCAACAAAAGAGCTAGTTGATGAAGTTTTTGAAACTGTAAACGACAGGGTGAAACTCATACGCACCTTAGCAATTGCAAAGAGCGCTATACGCCACAACATGGGTAAAGATCTTCCCAAGATGAACACACCTACATGTATCATTTGGGGTGAAAACGACTCTGTAACACCACCAGAGGTTGGTACAGAATTTCATGAAAAACTGCCAGATAGTGATTTGTTTTGGATTAAAAAATGTGGCCATGCTGCTATGATGGAACATCCAGATACTTTTAATGAAATCTTGATAGCTTGGCTAGAAAAGCGTTCTTTATAGTACCCTTCAAATAACATCAAGAAATACCAAACAACACCTTTCATACACCGGTAATATATACACCATGAAAATTAAATCTGCCGAGTTTGTAATGAGCAATAGCGATGTGGCAAAATGCCCAAAAGAGCGCGTACCCGAGTATGCATTTATAGGACGCTCTAATGTTGGGAAATCATCCCTAATCAACATGCTGGTTGATAGAAAAAATCTTGCCAAAACCTCTGGTAGACCCGGAAAAACTCAACTAATAAATCACTTTATAATAAATAAAAATTGGTATCTAGTAGATTTACCTGGGTATGGGTATGCTCGAGTTTCAAAAAAAGCAAAAAAAACATTTCAGAAATTTATTACAGACTATTTTGAGCAGCGCAAACAACTAGTACTTGCCTTTGTTTTGATAGATTGTAGACATGAACCACAGCCTGTTGATATAGATTTTATGCACTATCTTGGAGAGGCTAATATTCCGTTTCAAATTATCTTCACCAAAGCAGATAAACTAAAACCAAACGCATTAACAAGAAACGTTGACGCCTATGTCAAAAAAATGTTGGAAAGCTGGGAAGAAATGCCTGCATATTTTATTACCTCATCTAGCAAAAAAGAAGGTAAAGAGGCCGTTATAGACAATATTGATGTTATCAACCAAGAGGTAAAGGATTCTCTTTAAAACAACCCCTTAAACCCCTACGGGCAAGGCGTCATAATCTTGACTGGACTAAATCAATGAAAGTTTCAACATCTTTGGCCTGGGCAATGTTAACATTGCTTAGAAATATTTCAAGCATATCCTGCTCTTGAGATAGAATTACAGGAAAATCATACTTTGGCAACCACTTAGATTTGTACTGTTTTAAAAATTGATCTCTGTGAAGAAAAACCATTTCCAGATTTGTAGATTTCCTGAAGGTTTTCCATTTTTTATTTTCAGAAAAAACACCAAAAGTTAGGCTACACAAATCACACTTGTAGGTATTTGGGCTAAAAAACTTATGTGCACTAGCCAACAAAGAACCTGCCTTACCAGAAGTTGCATTATAAACAAAAATAAGTTTCATAGAGAGGTTCCAATACTGGAACTATTTTTTTTTCAAATCTAATTTTTCAGCAAAATAATCACAGAAGTCTTTCATTGTTGCGGTCATTTTCTCATCATTTGTAGCACGATTAAAAGTGTCTGACATAGCACTTAATGTTTGATGAAAAAATATCTTCATTTCATCCAAAGGCATGTCCTTGGTCCATAAATCTATGCGCATAGATTCTTTGGCCTTAGCATCCCAAACAGAAAGTAGCATCGCTTTTGCTTGTTGATTTTCTACACCGCCATCTTTTGCGCTCCAGTGTAGTTTTTCTGGGACCTTATTCTCGTCTAGTGAAACATCAATGATGATTTTTGATTTGTTTGAAACTGCCATTATTTCTTTGGTTTATATTTAGATTTTTTAAAGAGAGCTTCTGCATCGAAGACTAATAATTGTTGTGGTGTGATGTCATTGTTTTTCATGAAAGCACGTACTATTTTCCAACCTAAATAACGCCCTGCCATTGGAGAGGATTCATTATCAAGTTCTAGGTAAAACTTAGAAAAAGGAGCGTTCGAAATAAATCTTGGAGTAAGACCAGGATCTGTGCTAAATAAAAGTTCTTTTTCAACAAAATAACGCCACATGTCTACCTGATTATCTTCAGCCCATTGCCATTGTTTATCTGTGTATCCAATTTTAGAGGCATCACTCGTATTGGGCAACCATAATTCTTGTAAATACAGTTGTTTTCCAAAATAAATCATTTGTTCCAAAAAAGTATTTTTTGTTGGAGGAGCAATATATTTTTGAGCATACGCCTTAGCAACATCAGAGGGTATTTGAGAAGCTTTTAAATTTTCAACAATGTATCTTTTAATGTCTGAGTAGTAGCGGTGATCTGCGCCAAGGTAGTTGTCTAGAGACAACAGTAGCAAGGTGTCAGAGGCAACAATAACTCTGCTTTGATAATCAACGTCGTTTATTAAAGTAACTGTTGTGGGCACCCTAAAGCGAGGAAAATAATATTTTATGTGCTGAAATAAGGGCCCTAATGTAGCCACTAGGTTTGTTTGATTAGGAAATATTTTTAAGATTTCATCGGCCATTTCTTGATGCAATGGGCTTTGCATTCGGGATATCCATATACTATCTGGAATTCTTTTTGAAAAAAACATAGGAAATTTTTCTTTTAAAGACCCAAGAGAATCAATGGATGTATTGGCAAACTGCTTATCAAACCGTATCACAGATGCCTCAATAGGAATTTTTGAAATATCCTTTTCTATATCACCTGAGTTGTCACAACCAAAGAGAGTGAAAGCCACTAAAAATAAAATAAATTTTTGCATATAATTATAGGTGCTAAGCTATGGAACGAAATTCCTTTTTATTAATTTTACAAATAAGGTATATAATTCGTAATTTAAAAATGTAAAAATACAATTTTAACAATGATTGTAGTACCTTAATGATCTCAGAAATTTTAAAACCTTTAAGAGGTCATGTAATAATTCGTCGCTTAAAAAACAATAATATGCAGGTAGAAAAAGTAACAGCTCATATAGTAGGATGGCTTAAGCAATATGCAGAAGAAGCAAAAATGGATGGATTTGTAATTGGTGTTAGCGGAGGTGTTGATAGCGCTGTAACCTCAACACTGTGTGCCATGACAGGGCTTAAAACACTGTGCGTAGAAATGCCTATCCATCAAGCTAAAGGCCAAGTAACAAGAGCTAAGGAGCATATTACTGAATTAAAAAAACAATTTACTGGAGTTACAAGCACACAAGTAGATCTCACAGAGTTGTTTGAAGACTTTAAAGCACAAGTTCCAGAAACTAACAACTCAGATACCCTACAGGTATCTCTGGCCAACACAAGGGCGAGACTCAGAATGACAACCCTTTATTATTTTGCTGGATTACACAAGTATTTAGTAGCTGGTACGGGAAATAAAGTAGAAGATTTTGGTGTTGGGTTTTATACCAAATATGGAGATGGCGGCGTAGATCTTAGCCCTATTGCAGATTTACTTAAAAGCCAAGTATACGCTATAGCAAAACACATTAAGGTATCCAACCAGATTCTAGAGGCAGCTCCTACAGATGGTCTCTTTGGAGACAGCCGCACTGATCAAGACCAAATTGGGGCTAGTTATGATGAATTAGAATGGGCCATGAAAATACAAGAGTTAGGCAAAACCGACAGTGTATTTACCACTAGAGAAAAAGAAGTTTTTAAGATATATACGCGACTCAACAAGGCTAACAAGCATAAAATGAACCCAATACCAATTTGCGAAATACCCTTGAGTTTTATTTAAATAATACTCAATGTTTCTTATTGCTGAAGTTGAGGGGCTAATCATTACTAATGTTGTTGTATAAATTGTAGTAAAAGTATTACAAAACTCCCTTGCTTTTCCATAAAGCATCATTATATTTGTTTTTATAGATTGCATTAATTGCAAAACGTATCTACAAAATGAAAACAGTATTTATAGCCGACAATCATCCTATTACTAGAAAAGGTATTGTGTGCATGCTTAAAAACAACAAGAAGTTTGCAATTATTGGTAAAGCTGGAAATGCTGAAGATTTATACACAAGCCTGAGAGAAAGCACTCCAGATATCCTCATTATGGAGATCGACATTCCTCAAATTAATGGTATTAACGCCTTACGCAACATAAAAACAGAATTTCCAAAAATGCGTGTGCTTATATTCTCTACACACCCAGAAGAAATTTATGCTTTGCGTGCTATTAAATCTGGTGCTGCAGGTTATGTTCCAAAAACAGCAACCACCAAAACCTTTGTAAAAGCAATGAAGCATATCGCTAAAGGAGGTATTTTCTTGAATGAAGAGTTAACATCAACATTTACCAGTAGAAACGTAGGAGAAAGCAACGCGATAAGCCGTTATAAAAAACTATCTTCAAGAGAGATTGAAGTTCTTAATCTGCTTAGTAGTGGCAAAAGAAATAAAGACATTGCCAACGCACTAAATATTAATGAAAAAACAGTAAGTACCTACAAAACTAGATTACTAAAGAAACTAAAAGTGGACAACCTAGCAGATTTAATACATCAGTCTAGAATGTTTCAGTTCGGATAAGCTACACCACCCTTCTTAATTTTTCTGACAAGATACTGTGCAGGGTATTGTAATCCTTTACCGTCTCAAGTACACTTCTATCTTTGTAAGATCCATTTTCAACAGGCGAATCAATAAGATCCTTAATTTTCAGACTAATTAAATACCTGCGAAGATTTAGTATGGTTTCACTTACTATTTGGGACACGCCACTATCCTTACCTTTTACGTAAATCTCCATACGCTCCCAGTCATGCAAGGCATGTCTTTCTTCATCCATTAATATATCTGAAACTAAACTAGCCGTTTCTGTTTCTAGTTCATTGATAAAGGCATCTACTTGAAAGTCTTTTCCTTGGTTAAATTGTGTGATTATTTCAGTATACAAGGCTTTAAAAGTTGCATTTGTAAACTCAATTTCATCATCTTGAAGGTCTAGGTATATTTTTTCAAATACCTTATTTGAACTAATTTCTGGTTTAAATGAAATTTCTCCCTCTTCATTTGCCTCTAGAATTAAATCTTCAAAATCTTCCTTAGAACCGCCATACAACAAGAGTATTTCTATAATTTTACGCTCTAATTCAAAAAGCTCATCTATCTTTTTTATAGGCTGGCTCTTGGGTGTAATAACATTAAAAGCTTGTTGGGTGGGTGGCGTTTTCTTAGATTGATCTTTGGCATCTTTTTGCAGTAATTGAGCTAAGGTATTAAACAATACTTGCTCGCTAATATCCATGATACGCGCGCACTCTTTGATGTATACTTCGCGTTTTATAGTATCTGGTATTTTAGAGATACTCACTACCATATCCCTAATGGTATCTGCTTTTTTAATAGGATCATTATCTGCTTCTTTGGCTAGTAAAGATGCCTTAAAGGAAATAAAATCTTTTGCATTTTCTAGCAAATAGCTCTGCAACACATCTAAAGTGTTGTTTTTAGCAAAACTGTCTGGATCCTCACCTTCTGGAAAGGTACAAATCTTAACATTCATCCCTTGCTCTAGAATAAGATCAACTCCTCTTATAGAAGCTCTTAAACCAGCCGCATCTCCATCAAACAAGACAGTGATGTTTTGGGTGAGCCTGTTAATTAATCGTATTTGCTCTGGGGTTAACGCTGTACCTGAGGAGGAAACCACATTAGTAATACCTCGCTGGGCAAACTGTATTACGTCTGTATAGCCTTCAACTAGATAACAATTATCTTCTTTAGCAATGCTTTGCTTTGCATTATAAATACCATACAGCACCTTGCTCTTATGATATACATCACTCTCTGGAGAGTTTAAATACTTAGCAGCTTTTTTATCACTAGTTAATATTCTACCTCCAAAACCCAAGGTACGACCACTCATGCTTAGGATAGGAAACATCACACGTCCCTTAAAGCGGTCAAACTGTTTTTCTTGCTTTACAATTGACAAACCTGTTTGCTCTAGAAACTCTAACTTGTATCCTTTTTTGATTGCTTGATCTGTAAAGGCAGACCAGCCATCTAGGGAGTATCCTAGTTTAAATTTTTCTATTGTCTGTTGTGTAAAACCACGTTCTTTAAAATAAGAAAGCCCAATGGCCTTACCAGGCTCTGTTTTTAATAAGTTGTTATGAAAATACCCTGTAGCATACTCATTGACTAAATAAAGGCTCTCACGAGCGTTGGCTTGATCTTTTTGCTCATCTGTTTGTTCTATCTCTTCTATTTCTATACCATACTTTTTTGCAAGGTATTTAATAGCCTCTGGATAGGTAAAGTGCTCATGCTCCATTAAAAAAGTAACGGCATTACCGCCTTTCCCGCTGGAAAAATCTTTCCAGATTTGCTTAACTGGAGACACCATAAAACTTGGGCTTCGCTCATCTGTGAAGGGGCTTAAGCCTTTAAAATTACTTCCAGATTTTTTGAGCTGAACGAAATCACCAATCACCTCCTCTACACGAGCAGTTTCAAATACAGTATCTATGGTGGAACGACTTATCATAAGTTATGGCAACGGTTTGTAAAACTACATAAATGATATGTCAATATATAAAATGTACCTCACATTTACGTATAAAAAAAGCAAGGATTACTTCTTCCTATCTATAACGTAATTGACCATAAGGTTTAATGAATCTTTATATGGTGAGCTTGGGTAGGTATCAAGAATAGCTAATGCTTTTTGCTGGTAATCTTTCATTTGCTGCTGGGCATAATCAAGCCCTCCATGAGATTTCACGTAGGCTATTACTTGCTTGACACGGTTTTTATCTTTGTTGTGATTTTTCACTGAGTTGATGAGCCAGCTTTTATCTTTAGAGGAGGCATTATTAATGGCATAAATTAAAGGAAGCGTCATTTTTTGCTCTTTAATATCGATACCCGTTGGTTTTCCAATAGCCTGGTCTGAATAATCAAACAAATCATCTTTTATCTGAAATGCAATACCAATTAACTCCCCAAAACTTCGCATTGCCTCTACTTTATCTTCACTGGCGTGCACAGATTTTGCTCCCATAGCGCAACATGCCGCAATGAGTGTAGCGGTTTTTTGACGTATAATTTCAAAGTAAATTGCCTCTGTTATATCTAAATTTCTTGCTTTTTCTATTTGAAGTAGTTCACCCTCACTCATTTCACGCACTGCTACAGATATGATTTTCAATAAATCAAAATCATCATTATCTATAGAGAGCAATAAGCCTTTTGACAATAAAAAATCACCAACCAATACTGCAATTTTATTTTTCCAAAGTGCATTTACAGAAAAAAAACCTCTTCTTCTGTCACTATCATCAACCACATCATCATGCACAAGTGTTGCTGTGTGTATAAGCTCAATAACAGATGCACCTCTGTAAGTTCTTTCATTAACCGCACCTTGATTGTTCATCTTAGCGATAAGAAACACAAACATGGGCCGCATTTGCTTTCCCTTTCTATTGACAACGTAATGAGTAATTTTATTGAGCAGGGAAACCTTAGAAATCATGGAATTTGAAAATTTCTTTTCAAAGAGTTCCATCTCTTTTTCGATAGGTAGTTTTATTTGAGCTACTGCTTTCATTGGCATACCAAAAGTACGTTAAATAGTAAGAGCTTATTTATTGTAGATAAAAAAACGGAGAAGAATTATACCCTTATCCGTTTTTGTTTTAAAAGCATACGCTATTTTTTAGCACTTGTTCTATTTCTGTACAAAGAAACATCAACACAGTTTATCATTTCTTGTTTATTAACACCCACACCCAAAAACTTCTCAATTCTTGCTAGCTCTGATGCAGGATTCTCTAAAACATCTGTATAGTTAACATATAATATTTCTACCCCCGGCTCACTTTTATCCCAAAGGGTAACATTGGCTAATAATTTCTGGTATTTATTATACAAAGTCACTGGAAACTCCTGTTCACTTTTGCCAATCATCTTTTGTTGGGACTGGATAATTTCATTTAAATCTCTGCGCATAAAAATAATTTTATACCTAAGGGTTGAGTCTAAATACTTAAGCAGTGGCGCAACAACTTTTACCGCTTTGTCTTGACCCTTTGAGAGCCAAGTATTGTCTTTGTACAATGACATCACTGGCTTATACTCATAATACCCTTTAGGGTTTGAGATATCTGCCTCGCGGAGTTGATCCTGAAGGATATCCACCCCTCCCTTATCAAGCATTTGCATCATAAGTGAGGTTCCAGACCTAGGCAAACCTGAGACTATTGTTACTTGATTTTCTTGATATACATTGGAGACCTCTGCCGTATAATCGATATCCAGTTCTACTTTTTTTATGATATTATCCAAAGACTGTTTTGCCTTATGGAATTCTTTCGGTTTTAAAGAATTTGCCATCTCATAAGCAACCCTAGCATTTTCTAAATCACCAAGGTTTTCTAGCGCTTGACCAAGCAATAAATGAGCCTTGGGGAAATACTTTACAATTTCTATACTTGTTAGGGCATACTCTGCTGCCTCCTCATACTCTTGTTTGTTCAATAATATTTCTGCCATTAAAGTATAGTAGGTTGCCTTTTCAGGTTCTTTCTCTATGGCCTTCTCTAATTGCTGTGTTGCAATATCTAGATTACCCAACACAAAATTAAGCGTTGCTTTTTTGTAGAGTATTTGTCCAGAAACAGCTGTGCTTTTATCCAAAATAGCTAGGGCTTCTTTAGGCCTACCAATTTCAGATAAAATATAAGACTCTGTTAAATCTAGATTATAATTTATTTCTGTTTTTGAGTCTTTAACTTTTTGGAGGTATTCTTTAGCCAATACAAACTCTTTTTCTAAAACAGCTATGCTTATCAAATTCATGTAAAAGGGAGCCAAATCTGTTGGGGGAGTTTCCTCTAACAGCTCTAACAGTAATTTTTTGGATGAAGAGAAATCTTTTTTACCCAAATAAACTCTTGCTAAGTTGTGTTTTAAATCTATCCTGGTCTTTTTTATAGCTACTTCAAATTTCTCATCTAGCTTATCTACATACCCTAGCTCTACTAGTTGCTCCATTGTCTCAGCGTCAGAGAGGGCATCTGTTTGTGTGGATACTTTAAGATCTCCAAAATCTCCAGGTTCTTTGTCCCAGCTTTCTATATAGGCAGGCTCTTGGGTCTCTTTAAAAATATCTAGTATCACCTTACCGTCCATATCTTTACCAATTGGCAGCCCATAATGATGTAAAATAGTTGGAGCAACATCAATTAAGCCCATACCAAAAACCTTTGTGTTTTCTTTTATATTGGGTCCTGCGGCTACAAACATACCAAACTGCCTGTGCTCTAAAGAGGGAGCTGCCTGAACTTTTGGCATTTCTAGTATTCTTTTTTCTCCAGATTCGAAACCATGATCAGACATAACAATAACGGTCGTGTCTTTATCGATTAGCTTTAGCTTTCGCTCCAACATCATATCTTGGAAAATATAAGACCCTGTTACTGCTTCTTTGAAAATATCGTAATTCTCTTTTTCTACCCCTGGTAATTTTGGCGGATGGTATTTCATGAAAGAGTGACAAAAATGATCAATCATATCATAGTACACGGCCATAAAATCCCACTCTGATGTTCTTAAAAGTTTTGTCGCTGCATTGTGTACAGAAGTGTTTTGAGAAACAACACTAGCAATTGCTGCCAAACCTCTGTGCATATCTTGGTCTACATCATGAGCCCTAGGAACAAAAGGATAGAGATGTGCCTGAGTTATTTCAAAGGGAAACATACGCAAATCTTTAAATTCATCCTTTTTTTCCCAAGGATGAATTACAAACTCACTCATTGGAGTTTGTTTTTTTGGATTTCTTGATGTTTTTTGAAAACGATCTGAAATTATGGTACCATTTATAGGTTCAACAGGAAAACTTGGCCACCATCCTACGAGGTTTGACGCTAAGCCTTTGTTGTGGAAAATATTCCAAAGTGCTCTTGTTTTTCTTGATGTTGTTGTAACAGGACGGACAGTTTTGGCATCTGGAGTTACTTCAATAAAACCTAAAACACCATGTTTATCTGGAGTTTTACCTGTAGCAACTGATGTCCAAAGCATAGGAGAATAAGGCGGATTCATGGTGCTCATATTTCCGTAGACACCCCTTTGGATTAGACTCTTTAATGCCGGCATTTTACCTTGGGCAATTAAAGGCCAAATAATATCCCAATCTGCAGCATCCCAACCTATTAATAGTACTTTATTTTTCTTCATCACTGCTAAATCTATTATGAGCTATCTTTACTTTTCTCCAGGCATCAAAACCAACATCGCCCAAAGCCAAAATGGCTAAGGAACCTTCAACGGTGACTTTTTTGGGATCGAATACTATTTTTTTGGGCTTTTCTGTCATTAAAATGGGTAATATTTAGAGATTCTAGGCAAACTTATTTATATTTACGGTAGTTTAACATGGTAAAACTGCGAAAGTTTTGCTTAAAATCCTATTTATTATGAAAAAAAATACTTCAACAAAATTAGCAAAAAGGTTAGCTAAATACGGAGCTTTATCTGCTGCTGTATTAGGAGTAGCTGATGCTTCAGGACAAGTAACCTATACAGATGTAAGCCCAGACCTGGTTTTAGAATTAGGTGAGGTGTTTGATGTTGATTTTACAGGAGCGGTTCCAGAAGGAAACGTTCAAATTTCTAACCCTGCAGATCTTGCCGGTGGTACTGCTGCTTTAGCATTCCCAAGTTCTGGTGGAGCCTTAGTTGGTTTTACAGCAGGTGGATATGAGTATCCTTTAGTTCTTGCTGACGGAGACGTTATTGATGATGCTTCTGGTTACACTACAGTTGGTGTACGTGGAGATTTAAACTACTACGGTTGTGCATATTCAAACAGTCAGTGGTGTGATTTCGTTGAAGACGGAATCTTAGGTGTATCTTTCCAATTTAATGGAAACACTCACTATGGTTGGGTTCGTATGGACACAGATGTAGGTGCAGATGATGTAATTACTGTTAAAGGATTTGCTTTTGAAGCTACACCAGATACTGCAATTGTTGCAGGAGATGAGGGTACTTTAGGAAACAATGACAACAACCTTAACGGTTTTGCACAGTTTGTTGCTGATGGTCAATTAAATTTAAAAGCAAACACTGCTATGAGTAGTGTTGCAATTTTTGACATTACAGGAAAACAAGTAATTTCTCAAAACTTAACAAGTACTAATGCTCAAGTAAACCTTGCAGGTCTTAACACCGGAGTTTACATTGCAAAAGTATCTATTGGAAGCACACAAGAGGCTTTCAAGTTTGTAAAGTAATCTAAGAAATTAGAATATATTAAAAAGAGCGCTAGAAATAGCGCTCTTTTTTATTGTTTATTAGCTAACTGCCCACAAGCAGCATCTATATCCTTACCCCTGCTTCTTCTTACAGTAATTGGGATTCTTGCTTTTTCTAACATCGTTATATAAAGATCAAGCGCTTTGTTATCTGCCTGCTGAAACATCCCATCATCAATAGGGTTGTACTCTATTATATTTACTTTGCAAGGCACATAACTGCAAAAGGTAATAAGGGCGGCTACATCTTGCTTTTGATCATTTATACCGCTCCAAACAACATACTCATAGGTTATTTGCTTGGCTGTTTTTTCATACCAATACTCTAAAGACTCCTTAAGATCTGTTAGGGTAAAAGATGTTGCGAAAGGCATGATTTTCTCACGAGTCTCTTGAATAGCAGAATGTAATGATACGGCTAGATTAAACTTTACGTTATCGTCAGCCATTTTCTTTATCATCTTTGGAACACCAGATGTGGAAACCACAATACGTTTTGGTGACATGCCGAGTCCTTCCGGGCTTGTTATTTTTTCTATAGCAGCCAATACGTTTTTATAATTCATCAAAGGCTCACCCATACCCATAAAAACAATATTGGAAAGGGGCCTGTTGTGATACAATCTGCTTTCTTTGTCAATGGCAACTACTTGATCATAGATTTCGTCTGGGTTTAAATTTCGCATACGCTTTAATCTAGCCGTTGCACAAAATTTACAATCCAAACTACAACCAACTTGAGAAGATACGCAAGCGGTAGTTCTTGTGCCTGTGGGTATCAATACAGATTCTACAACAAGGCCGTCATGGAGTTTAACACCATTTTTAATGGTACCGTCCTTACTTCTTTGAATGCTATCTACCTTTATGTGATTGATCACGTAATGAGCCTGCAGATGATCTCTAGTCTGTTTTGAAAGATTTGTCATCTGGTCAAAGGTGTGTGCCCCTTTACTCCAAAGCCACTGGTATACTTGATTACCTCTAAAGGGTTTATCTCCAATAGATTCAAAAAAAGATCGAAGTTCTTCTTTTGATAATGCGCGTATGTCTTTTTTAGTTTGCTCCATTGTTTTGCAAAAATACTATTATTTAACCCCACTTTAGTGCATAAAAAAATCGTTTCTTAGTTTTTAAAGAAACGACAACAGAGATACCCATGATGTTAAAATCACTTATCTACGCTAATTTTTTTTGTGATTTGCTCGTTGGTATTGCCATCAATAAGCTGCAAGAAATAAATCCCTTTAACCACACTCTCAATGTTAATGATGTTATCGGTGTTTGAAAGGGAACCTCCCATTACACGCTGCCCGGTAGCAGTATACAAATTATAAACAAGATTAGGATATCTTGTATTTGTTACCCTTAGAACGCTTGATGCAGGGTTGGGGTATATTTCTAAAACACCTGTTAATAGATTATCTGGAACCCCTAATATATTTTGCACAGACGCTGTTGTAGTTTGTCCTGTACCAAGAGGGTCTAACCAATCTTTAAGCCTTGAGGAAGGGTTTTGTCCAGCGTCCCAAGAGATGCCAAACCTTCCATAAATATCATAATCATTATTGTTTTCTGTACCTATACAGTTTGATTGTCCTGCGTATAATTGGCCAATGATTTTTCCTGTATCACTAAACAGTGGAGATCCTGAAGAACCGCTCTCGGTAGTTCCAAGCTCCCAGCCATCTCCGCTACCCACAGACACTCCGCCAATAAGCCAAACTTGTGTCCCGTTTGCATTTTCTTTTACAGCGCCATCATCATCTCTAGATATCTTCATGATATCTCCATTAGGATGATGAATACCCACCTCAAAAAGTGGCTCAGTATCACTTCTGTCCCAGCCTGCAAAAACAATGTCCCAGGATGGTGGCACAGGATTTACGAGCTCTACTAGCGCAAAATCACTAAGTGCGTTACTAGCCCTAAGAGTTGCCCCACTAATTGTAAAGTTTGTTTGTATGTCTACACTTGCGTCTTCTTGAGCACAAACCGGGGATGGACTCATCCAGTTAAACCGGACGCTCCAATAGGTAGGGTCACTATTTTGAAGACAATGATTTGCGGTTAATAAAAATGGCTTTTTATCTCCAGCGGTGTTATTGAGCATAGATGCAGAGCATAAATACCCGTTACCTAGAGTAAGTAATGCCACCGCTTTTTTAATAATATTTTTATGACTTTCGAAATCATCACCAACAGGACAGTTTACATCATAGTTGCAAGCCCCACTATCATTAAAATCTTTGTTTTTGGCCACAAACTGAGTTACTTTACCCATTCTATAGCCATGAATAATACTCCCTATTTTTAATCTAGATATTTGATTTACACCAGGAGGCTCAAAGTATTCTATCCAAATCACATCTCCAGAGACAAACCAAGAACCCAGTTTACCATTAGGGGTGTTCTCTTGTGAGCCGTAGGTGCGTGAAACATCTGTTCTATCTCCATTAAAGAGTTGTAAACGAGCGCCATTTGGAATAAAAATATCATCAAAATTTACACTTAAATTTACGGCATCTGGAGACCTAACTCCAACAAGCCAAATCCTACCCTGCTCATTTGGAAGGTTTGTCCAAGACCCTTGGGAGTCTATGTCTATATCTAGTGGTCTTGAAATACCATAGCGCCAGGGTTGATTTTTATAAATATCATTAAGGGCGTCTTCTGCCACAATAGCCTCAAGATCTAGAGGCGGCAATGAGATTATTTTAGAAGAGGAGTCTACATCAAAATCCCAACTAATGGGCTCCTGCGAGCACATAGGCAAGACAGCAACCAGAAAAACAAATATGTATGTGAGTTTTTTTATCAAATCAAAAAAATAGTGGAACTAAAATACATCATTTCAAGCAAATAGCAGCACTAAAACTCTAGAAAAACAAAAAGCGCTACTGTATTACACATTAGCGCTTTTTGTTTTTAAACTACATTGGTGTTAGATAATCAACATCGCATCACCATATGAAAAGAAATTATACTTTTCTTTTATAGCTTCTTGATAGGCTCTTTTAGTGAAATCATATCCTGCAAAGGCAGAAACCATCATTAAAAGTGTAGATTTTGGTGTATGAAAGTTGGTTACCATTGCATTTGCAATACTAAAATCATGAGGAGGGAAAACAAACTTGTTTGTCCAACCTGCATATGGGTTTAGGGTATGTTGAGAAGAAACAGAACTCTCTAAGGCCCTCATTGCAGTGGTTCCTATAGCGCAAATACGTCTTTTTTCAACAATGGCATTGTTAATCACATCTACAGTGCTTTGATCTATGCGCATTTCTTCACTATCCATTTTGTGCTTAGACAAATCTTCTACCTCAACAGAGCTAAAAGTTCCAAGACCAACATGAAGAGTTACCTCTGCAAAATCAACCCCTTTAATTTCTAGGCGTTTTAACAAATGCTTAGAGAAGTGAAGCCCTGCTGTTGGAGCAGCTACAGCACCTTCTTCTTTGGCAAAAATAGTTTGGTATCTTTCTGCATCTTCTGGCTCTACGTCTCTTTTAATATATTTTGGAAGTGGCGTTTCTCCCAGCTCTGTAAGTTTATTTCTAAATTCTTCATACGAGCCGTCAAACAAAAAACGAAGCGTTCTTCCTCTTGATGTGGTGTTGTCTATAACCTCTGCTACTAGTGTTTCATCATCTCCAAAATACAACTTGTTTCCAATACGTATTTTACGTGCTGGATCAACTAGCACATCCCAAAGGCGTGTTTCTGGATTTAATTCACGTAGCAAAAATACTTCTATTCTTGCTCCAGTTTTTTCTTTGTTACCATACAAACGTGCAGGAAACACCTTGGTGTTATTCATGACCAAAACATCATCCTGGTCAAAATAGTCGATAAGATCTTTAAACATCTTGTGCTCGATGGTTTGCTCTTTCCTGTTCAAAACCATAAGGCGAGACTCGTCTCTGTTTTCGGCTGGATATTCTGCTAACAACTCTGGTGGTAAATCAAAATGAAAATGTGATAACTTCATGTGCTTTTGTTGGCTTTAAATTCAAAAGCTGCAAATATACAATCTGAGGATAGGCCTTGTCAAGTAAATGGCCATTTATTATTGAAAGTATTTTGAATATGAGAATCTTAGGGCCAGATATTCCTAACAAAAGTCTGCGATTATTCCCATCTTTTTTAAATCGGAATAATACGCTGGGTATGATTTTGTGACCACCATAGGATCCTGGATGGTTATACAAAACAACTCAGCCAATACCCCAAAAGCCATAGCCATTCTATGGTCATCATAGGTAGCTATTTCTATGTCTTGCGTTCTATTTCCAAAGGCTATCTCGTGAGACTCTAACAGCAATGTGTCTTGCGTGATGTGCACCACAGCCCCTAATTTGGTCAATTCATTTTGCAGGGCCACTAGCCTATCTGTCTCTTTTATTTTAAGGGTATGTAATCCTGTTAGATGGCAGGCTATCCCCAATCCAAAACAAGTAACAGCAATGGTTTGAGCCAAATCTGGGCTAGGGGTTAAATCTGCCTTAAAGCCGGCGGGTAGCGGGGCATCATTTTTTGAGAGGGCTATGGTTTGGGAATCTATAGCTGTGGTTGTAACCCCTAAGGTTTCATAAAGAGAGGCCAATGCGGCATCTGCTTGCAAACTATTTGTTTTAAAACTAGAGAGGTGCACACAGCGTTTTTTTGACAGCGCTACTAAACTATAAAAGTAAGATGCCGAACTCCAATCTCCCTCAACAGCAATCTTAATGTTCTTGCTTTTTGTTAAGGGCAGTATCCTAATATCTTGACCTTTAAAAGTACTCTTTGCACCAATACTAGAGAGTAAAGACAAGGTCATGTCTATGTAGGGTTTGGAGGTAATGTTGCCTGTAAGGGTAAGGGTAAGCCCTTTTTTTAAATAAGGCCCAATAAGTGCTAATGCAGAAATGTATTGGCTACTCATACCAGCATCTATAGTAGCATCACCACTGAGCGTGGAAGGTGCTATTTTAAGAGGAGGGTACCCTTGTGCACCTGTATACGTTATAGCTGCGCCCATATCCCTTAAAGCGGCTACCAAAGGGCCTATAGGCCGCTGGCACATTGAGGGGCTTCCAGTGAGGGTAATTTCTTTTTGGGTAGTTGCGGCTAGGTAGGCGGTTAAAAAACGCATTGCCGTACCTGCGTGATGAATATCTAGCATATCCTCTTGGCTAGCGAGCGCTTTTTGTAATGTTGTAGTATCATCACAAGAAGCTATATTTTCTATCTCAATATCTGGATATAAGGCTTGCAAAATTAACAGTCTATTACTCTCACTTTTAGAACCAGACAAAAAAATAGAAGCCTGGGGTATATCTTTATATTTTGAGAGTTTTGCAATCATTTATTTTTATTGGCTTTCTCTTTTAATTTTCCCCAAAACTTTCCGTAGGTCATTGAAAAGCCATAGACAAAACCTCCAAGTAGTAGTGCAACAACCGTTCTTAAACTCACATTTAAAAACCCTGCACTAAAGCCAACAAAGGCCCATTGTACAAAAAAGAACACAACGGCAAAGGCCAATGTAAGTGTTGCCACAGATTTCCAAAACCCTTTATGGCTAGTAACTTTTTTAAACATTAGTGTAGTTTTTCATTGTTGTGATGCCTGTCATGATCACGCTTGGTTTTAATATCCAATTTTTTATCAAAGGCATCTTGTAAATCTACGCCTGTCTGGTTGGCAAGGCACAAAACTACAAACATAACATCTGCTAGTTCTTCTCCAAGATCTTTGTTTTTATCACTTTCTTTCTCACTTTGTTCTCCATAGCGCCTAGCAATTATGCGGGCTACCTCTCCTACTTCCTCTGTGAGTTGCGCCATGTTTGTAAGTTCATTAAAATAACGAACTCCATGGGTTTTAATCCAGGTGTCTACTTCTTGTTGTGCGTTTTTAATATCCATTACTCTTTATTTTTTGTGTCTATCGTGATCGTTACTGGGCCATCATTTATAAGAGCTACATCCATCATAGCTCCAAATTGTCCTGTTTGTATTTTCTTGTCGAGCTGCTTTTCTAGACTATCAACAAACTCTTGGTATAATGGTATTGCAACCTCTGGCTTGGCAGCCTTTATAAAAGAAGGACGATTGCCTTTTTTAGTGCTGGCATGAAGTGTAAATTGGCTTACCACAATAACATCTGCGCCTATATCTTGAAGCGACACATTCATGGCTCCAAGAGAGTCTTCAAAAATACGAAGCTTGGCCACTTTTGCCACCAACCAATCTATATCTTGCTGGGTATCTTGAGTTTCAACGCCCACTAAAATAAGCAAACCTTTTTGTATTTCTGAAATTTTAACCCCTTGAACACTAACCGAGGCTTCTTTCACTCTTTGTATCACTACTCTCATACACAAATATAATAGTAAGAGCTCTCAGGCAATGTGAGTGCTGCTCTAATTATTCTTTTTTGTTATAAATATCTTTTCTGAAATGTTCTTGTTCCCCCTCTAAAATTTGCAAATAACTCTTATAGCGAGACCATGATAGTGTGTCGTTGTCTAAGGCGTCCTTTATGGCGCACTTAGGCTCCTGTTTATGCAAGCAATTGTTAAATTTGCACTGATCTTTAAGTTCAAAGAACTCAGGGAAATAATTTCCTAGCTCTTGTTTTTCTACCTCAACAACCCCAAATCCTTTAATCCCAGGAGTGTCTATAATTTGCGCCCCAAAAGAGAGATCGTACATTTCTGCAAAAGTAGTGGTATGCTGTCCTTGCATGTGTTGGGTAGAAATTTGCTTTGTTTTTAGTTCTAGTGTTGGCTCTAAAGCATTTACTAGGGTAGATTTTCCTACCCCACTATGTCCAGAAAACATAGACACTTTACCTTGCATCATTTGTTTTACCTTATCTATGTTTTTCCCTGTTTTGGCTGAAATACCAATGCACTCATACCCAATAGACCTGTATAGGGCTGCGAGGTATTTAATCTCTAGGGTTTCGTCTTCATTATAGGCATCTATCTTATTAAAAAGCAGCACTGCTTTTATGTGATAGGCTTCAGTAGTAACTAAAAAACGATCTATAAAGGGTGTGAATGTAGGTGGGTTGTTTAAGGTTACCAGCAAAAAAGCCACATCTACATTAGCAGCAATAATATGTGTTTGCTTGGATAAGTTTACAGATTTACGTATAATATAATTGTCTCGAGGTGCAATCTTATTGATAATGCCAATAGTCTCATCACCTTTTGTTTCTACTTCAAATACTACATGATCTCCTGCAGCAATTGGGTTGGTACTTTTTATACCTTCAATTCTGAACTTTCCCTTTATTTTACATTCATAGAAAACTCCGTCGGTAGCCTTAACGGTATACCAACTCCCTGTAGATTTATAGACAACTCCATTCATTAATTACAAAACTCTGAAATTTTAATGGGATGGCATACATTTTATATAGATTTGCTGAAATTAATTTAATAAAAAACAACCATGAAAAAACTTATTTTAGTAGTAGCACTTGTGGCTTTATTTTCTTTTGATGTAAACGCACAAGTCTACCAATATCAAACAGTAACTGTAATAGAGTCTATAATTCCTAATGGTATGGGTAGGTCTCGTATGATTTCAGCTAATGAAACTAGAGATTACAAAGTAGCAACTTCAACAAAAACTGGAGAAAAGGATAAAAGAAACAAAACAGACCGTGGAGAACTTCGTGTAAAAGGGTATGATGAAACCAAATTATTAAACTTCTTTAACATTGGAGGAATTCGTTTTCAAAACATTGCAACAAATGATGCGCTTGTAACCTCTAAGATCAACACCATGGCAGAAGAAGGTTGGGAATTAGCCTTTGTAAACAGTGGTATAGAGAGTGACGCTGGTAAAGATGATGGAAAAGGTATCTATATAACTCGTTATATTTTTAGGAAAGTAAAATAATGTAATACTTTCAAGAAAAAAAAGCCTGTATCAAACATACAGGCTTTTTTTCTTGATTACTTTTTTGTAATGACTTTGTTCTGGTGATTAATTGATTCTTGATGGATGGCCTTATAAATTTTCAAGATAAAAGCTTCACTTAGCTTATTTTCTTCTCCCTCCAATATCATTTTATTTAAAATATCATTCCATCGTTTTGTTTGCAAAATAGCGACATTGTTTGATTTTTTTAAAGCACCAATTTGATCGGCAATTCCCATTCGTTTGCCAAGGGTATCAACAAGTTGGTGATCTAAAACATCTATTTTAGTACGTAGTGTATTGAGTTTGTTTTTAAACTCAATAGCATCTGTTTCATGAAGAGGTATGCGTAAATCTTTGGTCATTTGCTTTAAAACCGCAGGTGTTATTTGCTGCTGAGCATCACTCCAAGCATTGTCTGGATCGTGATGTGTTTCTACCATAATACCATCATAATTAAGATCTAAGGCTGTTTGGCATAAATCAAAAATAAGATCTCTTTTCCCTGCGATATGTGAAGGATCAAGAATAAGCGGAAGGTCTGGAAATTCATTTTGTAAATCAATAGGTATTTGCCACTCTGGATTGTTACGGTAGGTCTGCTTCTCGTAAGAAGAAAACCCTCGGTGTACTGCCGCCAAGTTTTTCAATCCAACCTTATAAAAACGCTCTACAGCCCCAAGCCACAAAGCCAAATCTGGATTTACAGGGTTTTTTACCAGTACGGTTTTACCTGTACCCTTTAGGGCTTCTGCAATTTCTTGAACCATAAATGGAGATACTGTAGTTCGAGCTCCAACCCACAAAATATCAACATCGTGCTTTAAAGCTAAATCAACGTGGGCGGCATTGGCCACCTCTGTTGTTGTTAGCAAACCTGTCTCTTGTTTGGCTCTTTGCAGCCATTTAAGACCTATTTCGCCAACACCCTCAAAATTACCTGGACGTGTTCTTGGTTTCCAAATACCAGCTCTTAGCACGGTAGTATCTGTATCTTTTAATTGATGTGCAATTTCTAAAACCTGCTCTTGTGTTTCTGCGCTACAAGGCCCTGCAATTAACAATGGATGGGAAAGCCCCATGTTTTTTAACCAAGCACCTAATTCTTTATTATTTTTCATAGATTAAATCAAAAAAAAGAGCCTCTATAGAGGCCTTTTGGGTGTATTAAAATACAATCATCCAACTTTAATTGAAATTTTGTAATGCAGACCAACACCCTTTGGTAAAAGCGTAATGCTATTTATTTTACGGTAAACAAAAGTAGCTATTCTAGTAGGGTTTAAAAATTATTTGTGAAACTATTAGCAAATCTACTCTCCTAATATAGCATGCACTAAGTGAAGGTTAACAGCATCTAAGTTATCATCATTCAAACAGGCCATATTTTGCTTTTTGCTGGCTTTAGAAATTCTCTCTAAAAACAAACAACAAATCATTGAGAATTGCTTTAATTTATTCAAAAATTAATTGGCCTGTAAAAAGCGTCTCTACCTCAACTATATCTGGGCGGTTTACACTAATTACATCTCCAGTACTTACCAGTTGCCCTGAGAGTTTGTCTATAGGGTGTACAATCATTTTATTGGCACTTCTGTGAAAAAAATCAAACTCATTTACCAAGAAGTCTCTACCCTCAAAACGTGGGTTTTCATCATTAAAGGATACCCTCGCTGTATTAGCAGCGCCACTTATATAAAAAATACTTTGCCCATTGGCATTTATGTTAAAAACATCACAGTCTAAATCTAGATAAAAGTCCCCTCCTTTTTTTAAAGACACAATACCATCTGGGCCAGATGTTGTATTACTAGTTAATGTTAATTCTGGGAAAGCTAAGGTACCTATGCTTGTTATATCATAGTTTGAGGAGTTTCTAATGTGTGTGAGATTTGGTGTTGTTATTGTAACCACTGTAAGGCCGTAATCTCTCACAAAATTACACGCATTTGTATCTCTAACAATCAAGGTGTCATCAAAAACATATACAGAAACATCTGTAAGCAAATTCTCTGCGGTGGTAAGACTAACCTGCTGCACATCACCTTGCTTTATAAGCAATGTAACCTCTCCCTCTGATCTTACTCTTAAAAAAGGAGGCACCTCCACTATCATTGTAACGCTATCTCCAGCGGCTTGAAAACAATCACCAATAGCGTCAGAATTACAAGAGCACAAGAGCCCCAGTAACACAAGTGCTGTTGTTTTTTTAAATGCTAAGAGTATTATTTTCTTCATTATTTTAAATTCTAAAGCCAACTCCAAATGCAACATTTTCTGCACTTGCCCAGTGAGATTTTAAGGTAACCACTGCAAACACTTTTTCGGAAATATAATACTTTAAACCGGGCCTTAAATACACGCGAGCTTCAAACTTATAGGGGTAATAAGCATAATAACCAACCTGGCCAATAAGAGATAATTTATTTACATGTAATTCATAGCCTACAAAAACGCCAACTCTCTTATAGTCTTCATCTCCAGTAACTCCATTTTGAGGAAACGCAGCAGCGCTATAAGCTATTTCTGTTTCTAAAAATTTAGCAAAAATAGCATCTACGCCAAGTTGGATAGAGCTTTTAAAACTCAGTCTTTTGTCTGCATATCCAGAGACAACAAAAAATGGTTTTTGACCAAGACCAATGACTCGCCCTTCCTGAATACCACCACGAAGCACCACATTAAAATGTATGGGTTGTGTTACTTTATCAAAACCAGCTGTTGTAGTATAGCTTTGTTGGGTATCTGCATCTATTTGGTAGGTAACACCCAAGGTGGCAGCAAAGGTATTGGCGCTTGAGTTTGGAGATTTAACACTTGAGTTTGAATAATGAATCAGAGAGAGGCCTGCCTTGAGCCCAAAACCTTTGAAAATAGTTGGTTTATTGTACCCAAGCATAAAATATGAAGACCCTAGCAAGTGAGTACCATAGGCATTATTATTTGGGTTTGTGTCAATATCATAGGGGTTTTCTGCGTATGCAATACCTGTAGCAAGACGCAAAAACAGGTTTCTTTTCAGAAAATAAAAATTATAGTGCCCATGTATACTTATGGTGCTGCCCAAGACATCATTTTGAGGGTTTTGATACACCATAGATACCCCAAAATCTGGATAATTATAAGCCTCTTGCCAACGCTCTGATCCAAAGGTTTTAACATTGTAGCCTAAGATAAACCCCTTTGGGTGGCCTTTAATAAGGTGCTCTATATCTTTATTGTGTCTTAAAATACTACCATAGAAATAGTTGGCGTCTATAAAAGCAGACTCCTTTTTTTGGCCTTGCATAGCCATGGCGCTTAAAATGGCGACAATTAATAGTAGTTTTTTCACATTGCAAATTAAAAGAAACCGTGGGGTTTTAAAAAGGTAAATTCGTTAAATCAACATTCCCGCCAGATAAAATAATACCCACCTTCTTGCCGGCAAATGTTTTTTTGTCTTTCAGTAGTGCTGCAAAAGGGACAGCGCAAGAGGGTTCTATAATAATTTTAAGGCGTTCCCATAGTAGTTTCATAGCAGCGATTATTTCCTGCTCCTCTACTCGAATAATATCTGTAACTAGGGTTTTAATGATAGGAAAGTTTTTATCTCCTAGATGTGTACGTAAGCCATCTGCAATTGTATTTACAGTTGTGTTATACTCGATTTTTCCAGATTGCAGAGATCTATACCCATCATCTGCATTAAAAGGTTCTCCGGCGTATACGCCTATGGATGATCCGAAATATTTAGCGGCCAAGGCGCTACCGGCAAGAAGCCCGCCTCCCCCAACGGGTGTAATGATACAATTTAGTGATGGCTGCTCTTGTAACAGTTCTATGGCTGCAGTACCCTGCCCTAAAATCACATCTATGTGGTTTGATGGATGTAAAAAAGTGGCACCTGTTTTGTTTTGTATTTTACTAGCCATTGCCTCACGAGCTGCAATAGTAGCTTCAGACTCATAAATAATACCTCCATAGCTTACAACAGCATCTTTTTTAACCTGTGGCGCATTATTTGGCATTACAATGTATGCTGGTATGCCTAGATTTTTTGCTGCCAAAGAAACGGCCTGGGCAAAATTACCAGAACTATGGGTAACCACCCCTTTTGCTTGATCTGCTAGAGGTATTTGTAAAATAGCATTGATGGCGCCTCGCATTTTAAAAGCGCCCATTTTTTGAAAATTTTCGCACTTAAAAAAAATAGATGCTCCACTAAGCTCATCTAGTAATCTAGAGGTTAAAACTGGGGTTTGATGCACATGTGGGCGTACTCTATCAAAAGCTTGTTGAACATCTCTCTGGCTTGGTATCATTGCAGAAGTAATTAGCTTGGTTAGACTGTTAAAATAGTATTATTTAAAGTAATGGTATAGTTTATCTTCACTGAACTCTCAAATGTAATAGACACAGAACAGTACTTCTCAAAACTCAAAGCTGCTGCTTTTATAACCTTTTGGGGAGCTATGTCTGCCTCTATAATGATATGCACATCAATACGCTCAAAGGGTTTTGCTTGTTTTAGTTGTTTTCTTGCACCGGTGACCTCTATTTGATACGAGTCTATTTTTTGCTTTTGTTTCTCTAGAATATATATCACATCAATGGCGCTGCAACTCCCAACACCCATCAGTAATAACTCCATGGGGCTTGCACCTTGAGCTCCTTCTTTGGAGGTATTGTCTATCATAATTGGCACACCAGAGCTCCCTTTTGCTTGAAATAAATATGCGTCGTCTTTTCTCTCTAAAGTAACCTTCATAATGCTCTGGTATATGTTACTACAAATATTGCAAATAAAATTCTTATTCGAGGGATGTTACTGCAAACTCGCGAGGCAATTTGCATTAAAGTTTTTTAATCTTAAACAAACATGTACCTTTGCTTTATAATTAAGAGGAAAGATTTGACTGCTTGCAACCTCTTTCTGAAATATATATTTCAGAAAAAAAATTCTAAATTATCGTTAGAGTTTAAATGCTAAATCAGTGAATTGCACTTTTTGCAATCTTCTGTGGACCCTAGGTCAAATCTACCCTATTTTACTAAAATCATTAAACCCCATTTATATGGCGTATTTATTTACCTCAGAGAGTGTTTCTGAAGGACACCCAGACAAAGTTGCAGATCAAATAAGTGATGCACTTATAGACAACTTTCTAGCCTTTGACCCTAAGGCTAAAGTAGCTTGCGAAACCCTTGTAACAACGGGACAAGTTATATTGGCAGGAGAAGTAAAAAGTAGTGTATATCTAGATGTACAGAAAATTGCGCGCGATGTTATCAATAAAATTGGATATACTAAAAGTGCATATCAATTTGACGGAAACTCTTGTGGAATACTTTCTGCAATACATGAGCAATCTAGTGACATTAACCAAGGCGTAGATAAAACAAATCCCGAAGATCAGGGTGCTGGTGACCAAGGAATGATGTTTGGTTATGCTACAGATGAGACTGAAAACTTCATGCCTTTAGCCCTAGATTTATCTCATAGGCTACTTATTGAATTAGCACAGTTGCGTAGAGAAGAAAAAGATATTCCTTACCTAAGACCTGATGCAAAATCTCAGGTAACTATTGAATATTCTGATGATAATATACCGCAAAGAATAGATGCTATTGTAATTTCAACCCAACATGATGATTTTGACAGCAACGATACGCGCATGCTGGAAAAAATAAAAGAAGATATTATTACTATTTTAATTCCGAGGGTTAAAGCAAAATTAAAACCAAACATACAGGCTTTATTTAATGATGCTATTACATACCATATCAACCCAACTGGAAAGTTTGTAATTGGAGGTCCTCATGGAGATACGGGTTTAACTGGACGTAAAATTATTGTAGACACCTATGGCGGCAAAGGAGCTCATGGTGGTGGTGCTTTTTCTGGAAAAGATCCAAGTAAGGTTGACAGATCTGGAGCTTATGCTACAAGACATATTGCTAAAAATCTGGTTGCTGCTGGGCTTTGTAAAGAAGTTTTAGTTCAGGTATCATATGCCATTGGTGTTGCAGAACCAACCAGTATTAACGTAGACACCTATGGAACATCTAATGTAAAACTAACAGACGGGGAGATAAGTGAAGTTGTTGAAGGCCTTTTTGACATGCGCCCTTATTTTATAGAACAACGCTTAAAGCTGCGCCAACCAATGTATAGCGAAACTGCTGCATATGGACACATGGGCCGTGAAAACAAAGTAGTTACCAAAACCTTTACCATACCTAATGCCAAAAGCAAAACAATGGAGGTAGAACTATTTACCTGGGAAAAACTAGACTTTGTAGAAAAAGTTAAAAACGCATTTTCTTTATAAACGAAACCATTACAACAACACTAAACACTGCCACGGTATCGATGGCAGTGTTTTTTTTATTTAAAAGAGTAGATGTATAAAAAATGTTGGGGTAATGTTAAAGTGTGCTGCTTAAAAAAAAGAGCGTGGTATCTTTAAATAAAAAAATGCGAACGCTACTTTTTATAACCTTATTTCTAGTCACTTCCATGGAAGCACAAACTATTTTTAATTTCTCTAAAAATGCTGAATTAAACAACTGGTATGTTGTTGATGACGGTGTGATGGGAGGACGCTCTAAAGGGAGCATGAGGCAAGATCAAGATGGCCATGGTGTGTTTGCTGGACAAATCTCACTTAAAAATAATGGTGGGTTTTCATCCCTGCGGTATCGTTTGCCTGAGCCCATAAGCACCCAAGGTGTAACACAAGTAGTACTCAAGATTAAAGCAGATGGTAAAGACTATCAATTTAGAGTTACAGACCAAATTAGGAAAAGATATTCTTACATTACCACCTTTGCTACCAACGGATCTTGGCAAGAGATTGCCATACCCCTAAATTCTCTCTACCCCTCTTTTAGGGGGCGCAAATTAAATATGCCAAACTTCTCTGGTACTGTTTTACAAGAAATTACTTTTTTAATTGGTAATAAAAAGGAGGAAGACTTTGAGTTGCTTATAGATAGTATTACCCTTAGATAAAACCATTACCTACTTATAAAAAAGTAGCCCAAGGAAGTGCTTTCTGTACCTGTGAGATTTGAACTTCTAGGTCTTTTTTAAAGTGGATGTGGGCCTTTGAATTCTCATTAAAAGGGGTATGAAGTATGCCAGATTGTATGGTTGCTATTTTTTTTTGGAGCGCTGCAGTTTCTGGGCATATCCAAGAGCCGGTAAAGGCATTCCAAATAATAGCAATGGCAGTTTGGTTTGGATGAATTAAATCTTCTTTATAATATCGATAATCACGCAACTCATCCATCATAATCTCATATGAGGGGAAATAATAATTAAATTTATCCGGAGATACAATTTCTTGCACCCCAGCAATTAAATGTGCCTTACTCCTGCTGTTCTCTATAAGACCATCTTTGATATGGCGCACGGGAGAGACCGTATTTATAATGCTACATGTTGGGTTAATTGTTCTTAGCTTGGTTTCTATACCAAGTAAAACATCGCTCACATCATCTGGAGATAGCAGCTGTTTTACAAACTCTTTTTGAGGTACTTTATGGCAATTTGCAACAATGGTATCTTTCTCTAGATGTTTATATACCCAGGCGGTACCAAATGTAAAAACAACATGGCTTGCCTCTAAAAGTGAAAATCTAAGTTTTTCAAGGGCCGAGTTTAAAGCAGAGATTAAATCTTCCTCAGAGGTATTAGATAATTTTGAGTGTGCCAAAAAACAATGCCACTGCTCGTTTTGAAGAAAAACATCTTTTGATGTAAACCAGTTTTGATTTACAGCTCTAGCAATCAATTTTTCTATGGCTACAGGATGAAACAAAATGCCAAATGGGTTGGTGCACTGCTGGAATTTGTAATACTCCAGTTTTTCTCCCATATTTTGAGCAAAACAACTCCCTAACAAAAGTACCTTTGAGCTGTAGTTTATAGGTGGATTTTGTCTTGATAATTTTATTGGAGTTGTGAGTTTCATCTTATAGAATATAATCTTTCACTTGTGCTAAGGCTATTGCAATACCTTCTGGTTTTTTACCACCTGCAGTGGCAAAAAATGGTTGCCCTCCTCCTCCTCCTTGGATGTGTTTCCCTAGTTCACGTACAATTTTACCAGCATCTAACCCTTTACTTGAAACAAGTTGTTTGTCTATATAGCAGGTAAGTAATGCTTTATCATTTGCTTTACTGCCAAAGAGGATAAATAAATTATCAATCTCTCCCCCAAGCTCAAAGGCTAAGTCTTTGAGTCCTGCAGCATCTAGGTCTAGTTCTTTGGTTAAAAAGTGTACTCCGTTTAACTCAACAACTTCATTTTTTAAATCTCCCTTTATGTTTTTTGCCTTTTCTTTTAACAATTGTGCTACCTGTTTTTGAAGTGCACTATTTTGCTCCTGCATACTTGTTACGGCTTTTACAGGATCTTGGGCATTGTTTAATGATTTTTGAAGGGCTGTAAAGGCGTTACTTCTATCAATATAATACTGTTTGGCAGCATCGCCGGTAATTGCCTCAATACGGCGAATACCGCTTGCAACTGCTCCTTCACTAGTAATTATAAAATGCCAAATACTACTGGTATTTGAAACATGTGTACCCCCGCACAATTCCATAGAATTTCCAAATTTAATAGCTCTTACGGCATCTCCATACTTTTCTCCAAAAAGTGCAATAGCTCCTTGATCAATGGCTTGTTGGTATGGAATATTTCTTTTTTCTTCTAAAGGCAATTCTTCTTTAATACGAGCATTCACAAAATCTTGAACCTCTAAAAGCTCTTCATCTGTCAACTTACTGAAATGCGAAAAATCAAAACGTAAAGAACCACTATGCACCATAGATCCTTTTTGCTCTACATGTGTCCCAAGCACCTTACGAAGTGCTTGATGCAGCAGGTGTGTTGCAGAGTGATTGGATGCAGATCTAGAACGTTGTTTGTTATCTACAACAGCCTTAAAACTCTCTTGGGGCTTTCTTGGCAGGTTTTTTGAAAAATGAACAATCAAGTTGTTTTCCTTCTTAGTGTCTACAACATAAACAACCTCTCCATTGCTAGCCTCAAGGTATCCTTTGTCTCCAACCTGGCCTCCACCCTCTGGGTAAAAAGGAGTACGGTTAAATACTAGTTGGTACATTTCTCCATCTTTTTTACTTGCTACTTTACGGTATTTTACAATTTGAATTTGAGTTTCAAGAGTATCATAACCAACAAACTCTTCCTGGGTATCTTGGGTAAGTGTTACCCAGTCTCCAGTAGCTATTTTGGTTGCAGATCTAGATCTATCTTTTTGTTTTGCAAGAGCAGCCTCAAATCCCTTTTGATCCAAATCGTACCCGCGTTCTCTGAGTATAAGGGCTGTTAAATCTATAGGAAAACCAAAAGTGTCATACAATTCAAAGGCTTTTACACCAGAGATTGTTTTACTCTCCGCTTTTTCAATAACACTATCAAGGAGCACCAATCCTTGATCTAACGTGCGCAGAAAAGAAGCTTCTTCTTCTTTGATGACGTTGGTTATTAAATTCTTTTCTTTCTTTAATTCTGGAAATGCGCCGCCCATTTGTTTTATTAGGGTGTCTACCAGCTTATAGATAAAAGGATCTTTGGTATTTAAAAAAGTAAAACCATAGCGTATTGCACGGCGTAAAATTCTTCGAATTACATATCCGGCACCCGTATTACTTGGTAATTGCCCATCTGCGATAGAAAATGCAACCGCCCTAAGGTGGTCACTAATAACGCGAACAGCAATATCTACCTTTTGATCTGTACCATAGGCTACACATCTGGTCACCGCTTCTATTTCTCTAATAATTGGTTTAAAAACATCGGTATCATAGTTACTCTTTACTCCTTGTAATACCATGCACAGACGCTCAAAGCCCATTCCTGTATCTATGTGCTGGTTGGGTAAAATCTCTAGAGATGCATCTGCCTTACGGTTGTATTGCATAAAAACCAAGTTCCATATTTCAACCACCTGCGGGTGATCCATATTAACAAGGGTTTTTCCGTCTACGGCAGCTTTTTCCTGGGGGGTTCTAATATCAACATGAATTTCACTACAAGGGCCACAAGGTCCTTGAGCACCCATTTCCCAGAAATTATCGTCTTTATTACCCATCAGTATTCTATCCTCAGAGATAAACTCTTTCCAGATATCATAGGCCTGGGTATCCATCTCTAGGTTGTCTGCATCATCACTTCCTTGGAAAACCGTAACATATAAAATGTCTTTGTCTATCTTGTAAACCTGGGTTAAGAGTTCCCATGCCCAAGCAATGGCCTCTTTTTTAAAATAGTCTCCAAAACTCCAGTTACCTAGCATTTCAAATAAGGTATGGTGGTAGGTATCATACCCTACCTCTTCCAAATCATTGTGTTTTCCACTCACACGTAAACATTTTTGGGAGTCTGTGAGGCGGTTATTTTTGGGTGTTGCATTTTCAAGGAAGAACTCCTTAAAAGGAGCCATACCACTGTTCACAAACATAAGCGTAGGGTCATTCTTTAACACCATTGGTGCAGAGGGAACAATACTGTGTTTTTTACTTTCAAAGAAGTTTAAAAAAGTAGCGCGAATTTCTTGAGATTTCATATGTGTTTTTTGTACTGAAATTTTAATTCAAAAGGCTATGCCGAAAACAATTTCTATATTTGTATAACGTTACCAATACCAAGGTCACCTATTTAACAACAAAAATAAGTTTTTTTAATTTATGAGTAAGGTAAAATATTACTATGATAGTGAAACATTATCATACCGGAAAATAGAGCATAAAAAAGGGCGCAAAACTGGGCTGTTTATTTTAAGTTTCATGGGCGTTTTACTCAGTGGGTTTTTATTGATGCTCCTGTTTCTAAACTTGCCAAACTTCGAGACTCCAAAAGAAAAAGAACTCAACAGAGAGTTAACAAATTTAGAGTTTCAAGTAAAACTGCTGAACAAAAAAATGAACCAGGCAGAAACGGTATTAACAGAAATTGCTGAGCGAGACAACAATCTATACCGCATTTATTTTGAAGCCAACCCTATACCACAGGAGCAAAGAAAAGCTGGTTTTGGTGGTATAAATAGATATAAAGACTTAGAAGGTTTTGATAACTCCAAATTAATTATCTCTTCAAACAAGCGCATTGACATCCTAACCAAACAAATTGTAGTGCAGTCAAAATCTTTGGATGAAATTGCAGCTTTAGCCACAGAAAAAGAAGCACTTTTAAAAAGTATTCCAGCCATACAGCCTGTCAAAAATGAAGATTTGACACGAATGGCATCTGGATATGGGTATAGGACAGACCCCTTTACAAAGGCTAGAAAGTTTCATTTTGGTATGGACTTTACAGCCCCAAGAGGTACTCCAGTATACGCAAGTGGAGACGGAAGGGTCTCTAGGGCAGACAACAGAGCATCAGGCTATGGAAAACACATACGCATCACTCATGGTTTTGGGTATATGAGCCTGTATGCACACCTTTATAAATACAATGTAAGAAGAGGACAACGAGTAAAAAGAGGAGATTTAATTGGTTTTGTAGGAAGCACAGGGCGCTCTGAGGCGCCACATTTGCACTATGAAGTTTTTAAAGACAAAAAACGCATCAACCCTATTAATTTTTACTACGGAAATCTGAGCCCAAAAGAATTTGCAGATATCCTTAAAAAGAGTACTCAAGAAAACCAGTCTCTGGATTAATCATTACAGGTTTATTAGCTAATAGAACTTAAAAAAAGACAAACCAAAAATGCACATAGAACTTCCAGAAAAATTATATTACAACATAGGAGAAGTAGCAGAGGCCTTTAAGGTTAACACCTCTCTTATTAGGTTTTGGGAGAAAGAATTTGATGTATTGCAACCAAAAAAAAATGCTAAAGGGAATAGAAAGTTTACCCCTAAAGACATTAAAAATCTTGAGCTTATATACCACTTGGTAAAACAGCGAGGCTTCACCCTAGAAGGAGCTAAAACGCATCTCAAGGAAAACAAAGGCAAAACTTTAGAGAATTTTGATATTATTCGCAAATTAGAAAGCGTGAAATCTGAATTGCTTAAAATTAAAGAGCAATTATAAATAAGAACTTCTATATCGATAGCAAACTTCTTTTTTTGCCTAGAATATCTTATCGCTAAATCCATTAAAAAATAAAACCACCCAGTCTCAAAAACAGACAAGGTGGTTTTTATGTATATTACCTTATGTTAATCCTACAATTGTGGTAACAATACTGTATCTATTGCATGTATTACGCCATTTGCAGCTTGTACATTTGTTACAATAACTTGGCTTGTTCTTCCATTTGGATCTGTAATTATTGCCGTTGTTGCGTCAATCTCTACTGCATCTCCAAGAGTAGCTACTGTTCCGGTTACTAAGTCTTCTGCACGAACATTTGCTCCTGCTACTACATGAGTATTAAGGGTTGCTGTTAAAATAGCTCCATCAACATCATCTATACCTGCAACACCTAACTCTGCGTATAAATCAGCAAATGCTTGATTGGTTGGAGCAAAAACAGTAAAAGGTGCTGGTGCAGTTCCGTTAGCAGTGGTTAAAACACTTACATAATCTGGTTGGTCTGCTCTTGTAAGAGCACCTACTAGTTCAGAGAATGTTGCTGCGTCTGCTGCTGCAAAAGTTACAACACTTGGTAGAGTGATTACAGCATCTACAATGTGTATCACACCATTATCTGCAGAAACATCAGCAGTAGTTACACTAGAGATTCCGTTCAACATTACGCCTTCTGAGGTATTTACATACATACTTAGTGGCGCGTCAGCTTCACCGTTAAAAGTGGCAGAAGTATTGATATATCCTGTAGATAGGTCTGCTGCATTGACTGCACCTCCTACTACATGGTTTAGTAACGTACTAGCTAGCGCTTCTACAGGTACATCTTCCAGAGTTGCAAAACCATTAGCAGTTAAAAAATCTGCAAATGCGTCATTGGTGGGAGCAAATACCGTGAAAGGTCCTTCAGAGGCTAACACTGATGTTAAATTTGTAATTGCAAGTGCACTCCCCAGGGTGCTAAAATCAGGATTTCCTGCTACGATATCAACAATAGTATTTGTTTCTACTGGAAGTGTTTGGTTGTCATCATCATCACTACAGGACGTAAAAACAATCGCTAATGCTAAAAGGCTAACTCTAAATAAATTTTTCATTTGTTTTTTGTTTTGGTTAAGCTCGCAATGTAAAGACTGATTTTGGTTTGAATTGAATCTTTAGTTTCATTTAGCTATAATTTAACTAAGGATGTTAAAGTTTTACAAAGAAAGTAGGGTAACAAAAAAACGTGTATTATTTCTTTACAAAAATCTCTGGTGGTATCTTTATATCATAAAAAAAACACCCAAATCTTATTGAATGCGGCACAGATGAAGTAGGTGTGACTCTTACGAATCATCTCATAGATCTATGCTAGATTCTATAGATCCTAGTTGGGCACTTATCTATTAAAATATAAAACCACCCAATCTCATAGCAAGAGAAAGGGTGGCTTTAAGGCTCAACAAATAAAATTACTTACTGTATAAACAATACCTTATCTATTTTATGTACAACACCGTTTGCAGCTTGTAGATTAGTTTGTATTATTTGACACACACGACCATTTTGATCTGTTACTGTTGCATTGGCAGCATCTATAATAATGGGGTCTCCAAAAGTAATTAGAGTTCCATCCACCAGCGCTTCTGCTCGTATATTGAGCGTTGGCACTGCATGTGTGTTTAGGGTTTGTGATAGTGTAAGACCATCAACTTGGTCTAAACTAGACAATCCAAATTCTGTAAGAAAATCTGCGAATGCGTTATTATCTGGAGCAAAAATCGTGAAAGGTGCTGGCTCAACACCGTTTGGCAAACCAAGAACGGCCAAGTAATCTGGTTGGTCATCTCTGTCTAAGGCAGATAGTAATGTTTCAAAATCTGGATCTGCCTGCGCAAAAGTAACAACACTTGGCAATGCAATTACAGCATCAACAATATGCACAACTCCGTTTGCAGCAAGGTTATCTGCACTAGAAACACTTGATTGGGCATTTAACAAAACACCTGCTGAAGTATTTACAAATAGGCTTAATAGCGCATCTGGCTCATTGTTAAAAGTAGCCAATGTATTGGTATAACCCGTAGTTAAATCTGTAGATAAGGCCACTCCCGTAAGGGTATGGTTTAACAATAATTGTGTAAGGTAGTCTACAGGAATATCTGATAATGCTGCTCCATCCAAGAAAGCCTCAAAAGAAGCATTGGTTGGTGCAAATACAGTGAATGAGGCATCTCTATCGTTTAAAACAACATCTAAACCTGTAATTTCTAGAGCCTGAGAGAGAGTAGATAAACTTGGAGTCATCATGGCTAATGTGGTAAGGGTTGGATCTACAACATCAATTACAGCCTGGGGTAATAACACCTTGTCTAGGGCATGAATCACTCCGTTTGATGTTTGTACATCTACAACAACAATGTTGGCTGGCATTTGAGTAGCATCAATAATTTGAGCTCCATTTGCTAGAGAGACAGTAAGGCTCTCTCCCTGAAAAGTAACAATACTTTGTCCATCTGATAAATCTGCAGATTGTACATTAGCCTGAGCTATTACATGGTAGTTTAATATGGCCTGTAACAAATCTTGAGGTACATCACTTAATGAGGCAAGGCCCAAAGAAGTTAATAAACCAGAAAATGCATCATTGGTTGGCGCAAACACCGTGAAGGGTGATGCTGTTGTTCCAGATAAAAGGGCTACATAATCTGTGGCATCGTCACTGGCAGCAACCAAAGCTTCTACCAATGTAGAAAAAGCAGGATTTGCTAATGCTTGAGTTACTATTGTTGGTATTGCAATCACACTATCTACAGCATGAATCACTCCGTTAGTAACAGTAATATCTGCTTGAGTCACTGTTGAAACACCATTTATTTTGACACCTGTTGTAACATCAATATATAGACTAAGATTTCTTGACGTATCACCAAAAACAGCTAATGAATTGATGTAGCTAGTTGTTAAATCTGCAGCATTGTTAGTTCCTAATACAACATGGTTTAGCAATGTGTTTGTTAGCACATCAACAGGAACATCTTCGAGACTTGTAAATCCATTGGCAGCCAAAAAAGCTGCAAATGCGTCATTATTTGGAGCAAAAACTGTAAAAGGTCCTTCTCCATTTAAGGTTTCTGTAAGGCTTGTAATCTCTAGTGCGTTGGCCAAGGTGCTGTAATCTGCAGTGGTCGCTACAAAATTTGAGATAGATGTAGGGTTTGTATCATCGGCAGGTTCTGAAGCTGTGGTATCGTCATCGCTACACGAGGTTAAAACAAATGCAAATAGTAAGAAACTTAGTTTAAATAAATTTTTCATAAAGTATTTTTGTATTAATTAATTTTATATTCAAGGTACAAAGATCATTTACTTTTATTGTGCAACTTATTATTTTTTAATATTACTTTAACGCAAGGGATCAAAATCACGTTAAAAATCAAACCTTTTTTTTACTCATAGAATTATGATGAATAAAAATTATTTGAAAAGTTGCTTTGGCTATATTTTTATAAAATAATTATAGTGCACTAGCTTTTAAATAATACTATCTTTAAGGCTACAATAAATAGTATGTTAGCACTAAAAATACACCCAAATCTTATAGAATGCGGCACAGATGAGGCAGGTCGCGGATGTCTTGCTGGTCCTGTTACTGCGGCGGCTGTAATCCTGCCCGATGATTTTACCCATCCGTTTCTTACAGATTCTAAACAACTCAGCGAAAAAAAAAGATTGGAGCTTAAACCCATCATTGAAGCAGCAGCCATAAGTTATGGCGTCTCTCATGTTATGATGGAAAAGATTGATAAAATCAACATCTTAAACGCCTCTATTTTGGGCATGCACCGCTCTATAGACCAGCTCTCTACCCGCCCAGAATTTATAGCCATTGACGGAAACCGTTTTAAACCCTATCACAAAGTTAGGTATGAGTGTGTCGTTAAAGGAGATGCAAAATATTTACATATTGCCGCTGCCTCCATACTGGCCAAAACAGCAAGAGATTTGTACATGGAGAAACTTCATGAAGAATTTCCTATGTATAATTGGAAACAAAACAAAGGCTACCCGACCAAAGAGCATAGAGCTGCTATTTTTAAATATGGACCTTCTCCCTACCATCGTAAAAGTTTTAAATTACTACCAGATCAATTACGTCTTGATATATAAGTGTGTTGAAAACCCGTCAATAAACAAAGACAACAATGTCCATATTTTAAGCAATCCTTTATATTTTTGTATTTATGACGTCTTTAAAAAGAATCGCATTACTCTTTACAATTTCTCTACTAGTTAGCAGCTGTGACTCCTTAGAATCATCTCAAAAATCTCTGCTTGATTTTATAGATCCTAGTTGGACGCTTATCTATACCATAGATGATGTCTCACAAGTAGAGAAAGACCTCCAAGACAATGTGCTTATTGCCAAAATGAGCACCACAAAGTTGCAGCAAGTACTAGAAATGAATCCTTTTATTGGCCAGCTGCCGTATAGTTCAGAAATATTAATAGCCCTACCCAAGGCCCAAGACACCGCGAACAATGTTTTAGTAATTGCCAAGTCTCACAAAACAACTCCCAAAGACAGTCTACAAAACACAGGCCCTCCAAAAAAAGGAATTGTCATTAAAAAATACTCTGGAGAGACTATTTATCAAGCACAAGTTGGAGATTACATACTTTTATCAGGGGTAAAAAAACACCTGGAAAAGGCACTAAAGCAAGAAAAAAACCAGGATCAAACTCTCACCAAACTAATAGGCTCAAACACTTTTAAAGGCATTAGTGTTTATACAAAAGACAATACTTTTTTGGATTCTGAGGCTACTTTAAGCGCCTGGAACAGCCTTGATCTAACCCTCGTTTCTAAAGGCATACAAGGCTCTGGAATAGCCATGATACAAGATAGTTTGCAATTACTATCTGTATTTAAAGGACAACAATCTTATGGGTTTTCTATGGCTAGTATGATACCAAATACAGCCTTAAGGGGTCGCGCCATAGGGTACTCCAATGCTGAGCTTTTACACCAAAATATTAAAATTTACAAGAAAGATAGTACTAAGGTGTTGCTCCCAGATGTTTTTGAAACCTTAAAAAGTATAGGCCAAGTAGTTTTAAATAATGGTGAGATCACCCTTATGGAGAGTCTTGATAGTCAGTTATCTTTAGAGAGTTTGGCAAAGTATATTTCTCGTGGAGAAACCTACAGAGATGTTATATTATACAGCTGTAACTCCCCAAGTATTGTAGCGCGTACATTTAGCCCATTGTTAAAAGACTTCCAAATTAATGTGCTTTTTAGTATTGATAATTATATTATTGGGGCAAGTAATATGGAAGTTGCACAGCAATACATCAATGCTATAGAAACCCGCAGCACACTATCTGAGGCCTCTTATTTCAAAAATAGTACTCAGCAGCTGCCCACCAGCTCTTCATTATTGGTTTTTGAACAGCAGTTTACAGCAGGGTTTTCTGGGCAAGTAATGGGAGATAAACCCACACAGCAAATAGCAAATGATTTTCCTATCGCTATTTTTCAATACAAGTATGATACTTCTTTTGCACATATTAATTTTATTAGCCACAAGGCTGGTAAAGAAATCAAAAAAGCGAAAGGTGTTACTCAATTAATTACAATTGATGTGGGAAAAACAATGCTGGGTGACCCTCAATTTTTTACAAATCATAAAACAAATGAGAAAGAAGTTGTAGTACAAGACATTGAAAACAAACTTCATTTATTTGCCTTAAGTGGCACCAAACTTTGGACAAAGGCTTTAGACAACCCAATTCTTGGAGGCATTCAAGAGATAGACCTGTTTGGTAATGGAAAAAAACAACTTGCGTTTACTACCAAAAACAAATTATATGTTTTGGATAGAAACGGGAAAGAGGTAGCTCCTTTCCCAATTACATTTAGGGATCAAATCACCCAGCCTCTTGCTGTTTTTGATTATGATAACACAAAAAAATACAGGTTTGTTATCATTCAAGACAATGAGGTGGTTATGCTTGATAAAAAGGGTAAAACAGTCAAGGGGTTTACCTTCAAAAAAGCAAAGAGCAGCATCATTGGTATGGCGCAGCACATAAGGCTACAAAACAAAGATTATTTGCTGTTTCAGCAAGAAAACGGAACGCTATCCATACTCTCTAGAACAGGGAAAGAACGTGTTAGGGTTTCAGAAAAGCTCAATCTTACAGGAGCGCCTATTTTAAGAACAAGAACAAGTTTTGTTTTGGTTACAAAAGATAATGAGCAAAAAACCATTTCTCAATCCGGAAAAATAACAAGTAAAAAAATAAATACAAACAATGAGTACGCTCTAAACATTGTGAAACAAAACATTATTTCACTCTCAGACAACCACCTACGGGTAAACTCAAAACACATAGAGCTTCCCTTTGGTATCTACACAAGCCCAAGGGTATATTACGCCAATAAAAAAGGATACATAACCACCACAGAAACCCAAGAAAAAAAGACCTACTTATATAATTTTGATGGAGCGCTGCTAGAGGGGTTTCCCGTATACGGAGCCACTAGCGCAGAGGTTATTGCTTCAAATAAAAATGTGTTTGTTCTAACAAAAGAGGATGACACCAAGTGTATCGTATACCAAGTTAAATAAGCTACAAGTGGGCATTAAATAATACTAAAAAATGTTTTAGTAGTGACGCCTTAACATCTTCCATAGACACCTGTTGCACCCCTAATTCTACATTTAGAGACGTTACGGCTTTATCTTTAATACCGCAAGGTATCATGTGGTCAAAATATCCTAGGTCTGCATTTACATTTAATGCAAAACCGTGCATGGTAACCCAGCGGCTTGCACGTACACCCATGGCACAAATTTTTCTAGCAAAGGGAGTGCCTGGATCAAGCCAAACTCCAGTTTCTCCCTCAGAGCGCTCTGCTTTTAAACCATATTGGGCGAGGGTTAATATCACCATTTCTTCCAAAAGGCGTAAATACTTATGGATGTCTGTAAAGAAATTTTCTAAATCCATGATGGGATACCCTACAACTTGTCCTGGACCATGATAGGTAATATCTCCACCTCTATTTATTTTATAAAAGGTAGCACCGATAGCCGCCAACGTATCCTCGGGGATTAAAAGATTGTCTAAATCACCGCTTTTACCGAGGGTGTATACATGTGGGTGTTCTACAAACAAAAAATGGTTTGGGGTTTGCAGTCCAGCAGCTTCTCTTCTATTTTTAATTTTTATATCAATTATAGCAGCAAAGAGACTTTCTTGGTACTCCCAAGTTTCTTTGTAGTCTTTAAGACCTAGGTCTTGTAGTTGTAGTTGTTTGTTCAAGATATAGTAAGCTTGCAAGACACCTTTGATGGCGTATTGTATGTGTTATTGACACCTAAATAATAACCTATGGTGTCTTTATTGCTGGCATTAAATTAGCTTAATTATCTGGGTTATTTAAAATAATAAGGGCAGCAATTACCCCAGGAATCCAACCCAAACAAGTTAAGATTAAAACAATTAATACAGAACCACACCCTTTATCAATTACGGCAAGGGGTGGAAATAAAATCGAAAGAACAACTCTCCAAAAACTCATAGGTATTATTATCTTACAAAATTACAACTATTTATAACATAGGTCTACCCATTTTTATTTTGTTATTATGGCTAGAGTTCTCTTTGGGTGAATGAGTCAAATAACAGATATAATAGACGAAATTAAAACCAGTATTTATCCCTTTTTATTGTCTGTTGGGTAAGGAAACAAAATTTTGTAAAAATTTTAAGATTAAAATAGGGAAATAGGCTAATTTTGTAGCATAAACAAAGCATATGCAACTTTCTGAAGTAGAAATCATTCGTAGAGAAAAACTGACCCAATTAAGAGCCCTTGGTATCAACCCATATCCTGCAGATTTATACCCTGTAGATCATACCAGTAAAATTATTAAAGAGCAGTTTACAGAAGGCAAAAAAGTGATTATTGCTGGAAGATTGATGCGTAAAAAAATACAAGGAAAAGCCTCTTTTGCTGAAATACAAGATAGTGAAGGAAGAATACAGGTGTACTTTAACAGGGACGAAATTTGCCCTGGCGAAGATAAAATGAAATACAACGAGCTGTTTAAAAAATTACTAGACCTTGGAGATTTTATAGGAGTTGAAGGAGAGCTGTTTACTACACAGGTAGGAGAGATTACCGTACTAGTTAAAGAATTTAAGCTGTTAAGTAAAGCATTAAAACCATTGCCGCTCCCAAAAACAGACAGCCAAGGAAACACCTATGATGAGTTTATAGATCCAGAAATGCGCTACAGACAGCGTTATGCAGATTTGGTTGTAAACCCAAAGGTAAAAGAGGTTTTTGTAAAAAGAACAAAGCTCTTTACAGCCATGCGAACCTTTTTTAACAACAGTGGTTATTTTGAGGTAGAAACACCCATTTTGCAGTCTATACCGGGAGGTGCTGCGGCAAGACCATTTCAAACACATCATAATTCTTTAGACATACCTATGTACATGAGAATTGCCTGTGAGCTGTATCTAAAAAAATTAATTGTTGGTGGTTTTGATGGAGTGTATGAGTTTGCTAAAACCTTCAGAAACGAAGGTATGGACAGGACGCACAATCCAGAGTTTACCATGATGGAGATTTATGTAGCCTACAAGGATTACAACTGGATGATGGATTTCACAGAGGAGCTACTAGAGTACTGCGCCACACAAGTAAACGGAAGTTCAAAAACGGTGTTTGGAGACCATGAAATTAATTTTAAAGCTCCCTACGCAAGAGTAACCATGACAGATGCTATTAAAAACTTTACTGGCTTTGATATTTCTGGTAAAACAGAAAATGAAATTAGAGAAGCTGCTAAAGCTATGGGTATTGAGGTAGACAGCGCCATGGGTAAAGGAAAGCTAATAGATGAAATTTTTGGTGAGAAATGTGAGGCAAACTATATACAACCTACATTTATTACAGACTACCCAAAAGAGATGAGCCCCTTGACAAAAGAACACCGTTCTAACCCAGAACTTACAGAGCGCTTTGAATTAATTATATGTGGTAAAGAATTGGCCAACGCCTATTCTGAGCTTAATGACCCTATAGATCAAAGAGAACGCTTTGAGGATCAAGTAAAACTTGCTGGGCGTGGTGATGATGAGGCCACAGAGTTTATTGACCAAGATTTTTTAAGAGCCCTAGAGTACGGAATGCCCCCAACCTCTGGTATGGGAATTGGCATGGATCGCTTGATTATGTTTTTAACCAATAATGCTTCTATACAAGAAGTATTGTTTTTCCCACAAATGAAGCCGGAGCAAAAACAAGTTGCCATGACTGAGGATGAAAAAGCTGTTTTTAATATACTAAAAGGCACTTCTCCCATAGATTTAAATACACTAAAAGAACAATCTGGGCTAAGTAACAAAAAGTGGGACAAAACCATAAAGGGCCTCACAAAACATAACTTGGTAAAGGTTGAGAAAACTCTTGAGGGTTTGTTGGTCACCATTGCCTAAACTAGTATAGATAGTAGTACAGAAATGAAAAAATATATAGACGCTTTTATTGACGCTTTTTTAGGGACCTTAGATTGGACCTGGAATTCTATTGTCTTTGAAGTACCTCTTTATACTAATTATTTTTGGGGTCTAATTATAATTTCTTTAATAGTATGGGGTCTAGAAATTGCTTTTCCATGGCGTAAAAACCAAGCCGTGTTTAGGAAAGATTTCTGGTTGGATGGATTTTACATGTTCTTTAATTTCTTTATTTTTTCTATAGTAATAGAGGGAGTGTATCAAGTTTTAAAACTGTCATTCACTCAAATTAATATTAGTGAAAAAAGCCTTGCACTTATTGACATCTCAGGGTGGGCATCTGCTATACAATTGTTGGTATTTTTTGTGGTGCTAGATTTTGTACAATGGCTAACCCATCTTTCTTTGCACAGGTATTCCTTTTTGTGGAGATTTCATAAGGTACATCACAGTGTAAAGCAAATGGGCTTTGCTTCTCATTTGAGATACCACTGGATGGAAAATATACTCTACAAGCCTCTTAAAACTTTTGGTGTAATGATTCTGGGAGGTTTTGAACCCCAGCAGGCCTTTATTGTTCATTTCATTACCATTGCAATTGGGCATTTTAACCATGCAAATATTAAAATAACTTGGGGACCTTTAAAGTATGTTTTTAACAACCCTGTGATGCATCTATACCATCACGCTAGCGAGGTGCCTAAAGGCAGACGAGGAGTAAATTACGCCATAAGCCTGAGTCTTTGGGATTACCTGTTTAAAACCAATCACATCCCCGAAGACAGTGGCAATGTAGCACTTGGTTTTAAGGGTGACGATACCTTCCCTAAAGATTTTATTGGTCAAAACACCTACGGGTTTAAAAAAGGCCAGTAATAAGGCCCGAAAAACAACACTCAATTCATACAAAAATCAGCAGGTATCCTAAAAAACAGCCCCTTAATAGGATAAAAATGTTTTTTGGCTTAATTATTGGTTTATTGTATTGAAATTATATACTTTAGTGGTCCATATTATAAACATATAAAAATGAAAAACTTATTAAAAACTATAGCAATTGCTGCAGTGTTTGTTCTAGGTATACAAAACACAACAGCACAGTCATTAACGGTTAATCAAGACAGACCAGAGACTATTGCAAAACAAAAAACTGCTGAGTTAAGCCAGGCATTAGGTCTTGACGGTACACAGCAACGTTATATTTTTAGAGCTCTTACCGCAAATGAGGTAGATACAAGAAAAAACGTTGATGGCCAAGATGCAAATAGCCCAGAGGTAATTGCGTATAAATTAAAATTTGCAGCATCCCTAGAAAGAGCGATGAAAAAAACGCTTACACCAGAGCAGTTCACTGCCTGGAAAGCAATGCAAAAATAATACGTATTATTTCAATACAATCAAAAAGTCCTACTTGTAATAAGTAGGACTTTTTTTATGCCAATAATTTTGCTGCATGGTCTGCAGCACTTATTGTTTGATCAAGATCTTTATAAGTAAGGGCATCTGTTAGAAACCACGTTTCATAGGCACTTGGCGCAATATAAATACCTTGGTCTAGCATGCCGTGAAAAAATTTGTTAAACATCCCGTTTGATGCGGCCCCTGCTGCTGTCTCAAAATCTGTAACAGGAGTATGGCTAAAATGCACAGAGATCATAGACTGCTCTCTGTTGATGGTATGGGCAACACCCCTTGAGGTAAGCACCTGTGAAAGCCCTTTATGTAAATACTTTGTTTTTTGGTCTAGAGAAGTAAAGATTTCTCTTCGCTGGTTAAGTTCACTGAGCATTGCAAATCCAGCTGCCATTGCAAGAGGATTTCCACTCAAGGTACCTGCCTGATAAACAGGGCCCAAAGGTGCTAGATAGCTCATGATATCTCTGTTGGCGGCAAAAGCGCCCACAGGCAAGCCTCCTCCTATAACTTTCCCGAAGGTCACAATATCTGCCTGTACATTTTTAAGTTCTTGTACCCCTCCTGGGGCCAATCTAAAACCGGTCATAACCTCATCAAAGATCAATAATATTTGATGGGCATCACAAAGAGCTCTTAGCCCTTCTAAAAATCCAGGTGCTGGAGAAATACACCCCATATTACCTGCAACAGGCTCTATAATAATACAGGCAATTTGGTGAGGGTTTTGGGCAATTATTTCTTCTACATGGGACAAATCATTATACCTGGCAAGTAAGGTGTCTTTTGCAGTTCCCTGGGTAACCCCAGGACTGTTTGGGCTACCAAAAGTAACGGCACCACTTCCTGCTTGTATTAAAAAAGAATCACTGTGGCCATGGTAACACCCCGCAAACTTTATTATTTTATCTTTATTGGTATACCCTCTTGCCAAACGCACAGCGCTCATACAAGCCTCTGTACCGCTGTTAACAAACCGAATCATTTCTATATTTGGCACCATAGATATTGCCAACTCAGCAATTTGTGTTTCTATTTGTGTTGGCATTCCAAAGCTAGTTCCTAGTTGTGCTTTTTCTACAATTGCATGCACAACTGGCTCATAAGCATGTCCCAAAATCATAGGGCCCCACGAGTTAATATAATCTATAAGACGGTTGCCATCTGCATCATATAAATAAGCACCCTTGGCCTTTTCAACAAAAATAGGTTCACCACCCACGGCTTTAAAGGCACGCACTGGAGAGTTAACACCTCCTGGAATTACCTTTTGTGCTTCTGCAAAAAGCGCACTACTTCTTTTGTATATCATCTACTATTTTTTTGAGCCTTTTACATACAACTCTTGCCCTATAGACAAGGTAGTATCTTTTAATTTATTAAAACTTTTTAAGTCTTCTACCGAAATATCAAACCTCCTTGAAATACTATATAGTGTATCTCCTTTTGTAACTGTGTAGGTTTTTACAGATACATTGTTTGGTTTATTTTTTGATTTTCTCCTACTCTTTTTTGAGCCTAAGACTTGTGTATCAAAATCTTCAAGCTGGTACCTTTCTATAATACTAATTAACTTATCTGGATACTTTGGGTCTGTGGCATATCCCGCCTTTTTTAAACCCTTGGCCCATCCTTTATAATCTTTCTGTGACAAATCAAACAAAGAGCTGTATCTGCCTCTTGTTGTTAAAAACAAAGAGTGATCTCTGTAAGAGTATTTTGCATCTACATACTTTCTGAAACATTCTTGATCCTGGTCATCATCATGATGTACAAAATCACCTTGCCAACCCGTGTGGCACTTGATACCAAAATGATTGTTTGCTCTAACACTTAATGTACCTTGCCCCGCGCCACTCTCTAAAATACCTTGCGCTAAAGTAATACTGGCAGGAATACCATATTGTTTCATTTCTTGCATTGCAATTTCACTAAACTGAACTATATAATCTTCAACAACATTGGTGTACTTTTTTTTTGCCACTGGCGCGGTTGCCTGTTTTTTCGCAGCTCCCTGTTGAGCTCCAGACATACTACTTTGAGTAGAAGTATTTGTAGGAGTTGCGATTATGGTATTTTTTTTTGCCCTACAGCTAGATAGCAAAACAAGACAAATAACACATAGTGTTGTGATTTTGTGATACATATTATACATTAATTTGAGGTAAATTCATTTTTTCTAGTTTTAGGTTCATGCCAGCCACACCTTGCATTCCGCCAGTATGAAGTGCTAAAATACGGCTATTTTTACTGAAATAATCTTTTTTAATAAGATCAAAAACACCGTACAATAATTTGCCTGTATATACTGGATCCAGTCCAATACCATGGATTTGTTTAAAGGTGTTTATAAAATCAATTAATGTTATATCCACCTTAGCGTACCCACCAAAACAATACGCATCTGTGATGCTGTAGTTTGTATTGGAAGTGTATTTTGAAACTACCTGGTCTTGAAATGTACCTTTGAGCGCAGAAAACCCAATTGCCTTCTGATGCTCCTTTAATGAAGACACGACGCCCGCCAATGTGCCCCCTGTGCCTGTACAAAGACAGATATAATCATACTGATCGTCCTTGGGTGTTAGAATTTCTGAACATCCTTTTATAGCCAAATCATTGGTGCCGCCCTCTGGTACCGTATAAAAATCACCATAGTTATCGTGCAGAGTTTTCAAAAATGCTGGAGTTTCTTTCAAAGCGTATTGCGCTCTAGAGACAAATACAAGTTGCATTCCTTGCTCCTGTGCAAAGCGTAATGTTGGATTTTGCATATAGAGACCAGCAAGCTCCTCTCCTCTTATAATTCCAATGGTTTTAATATTGTTTAATTTTCCTGCAGCGGCCACGGCAGCGATATGATTTGAGTATGCACCCCCAAAGGTTAGCATGCATTTTTGAGATATCTCCAACACATGGGCAATAGTATACTTTAATTTTCTATACTTATTGCCTGATATAATAGGATGTAAAAGATCTTCTCTTTTTATAGCTAAGCTAACATCACACCCAAGAGAGGAAACATCTATGTTTTGATTCATTTTTAAAATATGTTAGCTTTTTTTAGAGAAAAAAGGACATCGCAAATTTACAAAACATGAGAGTATCTATTTTATTTTTAACAGTCAAAGCAATAAATTTTATTGCAGAAGAAAATCAAGCTACTTATACTACCAACTTTGCGTATTTTTGTTAGGTGTTATTTCCGAAGAAAAAAATAGAACTAGAAGAAGGAGACTTCTACCTCACGCCAGAGGGTTATAAATGCTTTACAGAACAATACCACCTCAAAAGGACCTATTGCTGTGAGAGTGGCTGCCGTCATTGCCCCTATGGCTTCAACAAAAAAACAAACACACAATAGTAGATAGCCTTAAATTTCTATCTATAGATGCAAATTATCAAAAATAGTACCATGACTTTCAAAGAAGAAATACTAGCTGGAATACCAAATGAACTGCCTCAAACAAAAACGTATGACCCCCAGGTAAACCATGCCCCAAAAAGAAAAAAAATACTTTCTCCGGAAGAAGAAAAACTAGCATATCGCAACGCACTACGCTACTTTGATCCCAAACACCACGCCACGCTCCTTCCGGAGTTTAAGCATGAATTGGAAACATACGGACGTATTTACATGCACCGCTTTAGACCCGATTACAAAATATACGCAAGGCCAATACAAGAGTATCCTGGCAAGTCTACCCAAGCAAAGGCAATCATGCTCATGATACAAAACAACCTAGATCATGCGGTTGCACAGCACCCTGATGAGTTAATTACCTATGGTGGTAATGGAGGGGTGTTCTCAAACTGGGCACAATACCGCTTGGTGATGCAGTATCTAGCCCAAATGACAGACCAGCAAACATTGGCAATCTATTCTGGGCACCCTATGGGTTTATTTCCTTCTCATAAAGACGCCCCAAGAGTGGTTGTAACCAACGGGATGATGATACCCAATTACTCCAAGGCCGATGACTGGGAAAAATTTAACGCTCTTGGTGTTACTCAATATGGCCAAATGACAGCTGGCAGCTATATGTATATTGGTCCTCAAGGTATTGTACATGGAACAACAATTACAGTACTAAACGGTTTTAGAAAAATTAAAAAATCTCCAAAAGGAGGGTTATTTGTAACCTCTGGACTGGGAGGCATGAGTGGTGCCCAACCAAAGGCAGGAAACATAGCAGGATGTGTTACCGTTTGCGGTGAGATAAATAAAAAAGCAACAAAAACAAGGCATGAGCAAGGATGGGTAGATGAAGTAATTAGTGATCTTGACCAACTTGCCAAAAGAGTGAAAGAAGCATTGGCCGCAAAACAAGCAGTATCTATTGCTTGGGATGGAAACATTGTTGATGTCTGGGAACATTTTGACAAAGAAAACATTCATATAGACTTAGGGAGTGATCAAACCTCTTTGCACAACCCTTGGGCTGGAGGGTATTACCCTATGGGGTTATCCTACGAGCAATCAAACCAGATGATGGCCAATGACCCTGCACTTTTTAAAGAAAAAATACAAGAAACTCTTAAACGCCATGTAGCGGCAATTAACAAACATACCGCAAAAGGAACCTACTTTTTTGACTACGGAAATGCCTTTTTACTTGAGGCCTCTAGAGCAGGGGCAAACATCATGGCAGAAAACAACATAGATTTTAAATACTCAAGTTATGTCCAAGACATCATGGGGCCTATGTGTTTTGATTATGGATTTGGTCCTTTTAGGTGGGTTTGCGGCTCTGGAAATCCAGAAGATTTGGCCAAAACAGATGCTATTGCCTGTCAAGTACTAGAAGAAATCATGAAAGATGCTCCTTCTCAGGTGCAACAGCAAATGGCAGATAACATACAATGGATTAAAGGCGCACAACAAAACAAACTGGTAGTAGGCTCTCAAGCAAGAATTTTGTATGCAGACTCGGAAGGAAGAATGAAAATAGCTAGTGCTTTTAATAAAGCAATTAAAGAGGGCCATCTTGATACAATTATCCTAGGGCGTGACCATCACGATGTAAGTGGTACAGACTCTCCCTACCGTGAAACAAGCAATATTTATGATGGAAGCCGCTTCACGGCAGATATGGCAATACAAAATGTTATTGGAGATAGTTTTAGAGGTGCAACCTGGGTAAGTATACACAATGGCGGGGGTGTTGGCTGGGGTGAAGTAATCAATGGCGGTTTCGGTATGGTTCTTGATGGTAGCAATGATGCACAAAGACGACTGGAAAATATGCTCTTTTGGGATGTTAACAATGGTATTGCAAGACGTAGTTGGGCTAGAAACAAGGAAGCTGTATTTGCTATTAAAAGAGAAATGAAACGAAACCCAAATCTCAAAGTAACACTTCCGAATTTTGTAGATGATTCACTTTTAAATTAAAAACATTATGAACTTATTAAAATTCTTTTCTGTTATCGCTTTACTTCTTCTAACCTCTTGCAACATCGTTCGGGTGGTGAGTGATTATGATAAAGCAACCAACTTTGACAACTACACTACATTCGCTTTTTTTAAACCAGGTATAGACAAGGCCAAAATTAGTGATCTGGACAAAAAGAGAATATTGCGCGCCATACAAGATAATTTAATGGCAAAAGGCATGAATAAAAATAGTAACCCAGATATTTTGGTTAGTATTTTTACCAAAGAAAGCCAACGCGTAGATATCTATCAAAACAACTTTGGTGGGGCTTGGGGCTGGAATCCATATTGGGGAGGAAACTTTAACAACAATAGAATGATATCTTCAAACATAGAAGGCAGCCTCTTTATAGACCTTATTGATGCCAATACCAAAGAATTAATTTGGCAAGGTGTTAGCCATAGTGGCATATATAACGGTAATGATATAGAAAAACGTGAGGAGAAAATACGTCTTATTGTTTCAAAAATACTAGCGCAATACCCACCTAATGCAAACAATAAATAAGCAATAGATTAACTCTTTTGAATTCGCTTTTTAAATTTTTTTTAAACCTATTTCCAAGAATATTACTTATTAAAATAAGTTATCTGGTAAGGCCTTTGTTTGCTTTTTTTTTAAGAGGAAATACATACACAGATCCCATAGATGGAAAATCATACCGAAGGTTTCTTCCTTATGGATACGCCAAGGTTAGAGAAAATGTGCTAGCACCAGGCACTCTATCTCTAGAAAGACATCGTCTTTTTTGGTTGTATTTAAAAAATGAAACTACTTTTTTCTCTGCCCCTTTGAGAGTATTACACTTTGCCCCAGAACAAGCATTTGTGCAGAAATTTAAAAAACAAAAAAACCTCACCTACACCACCACAGACCTCAACTCTCCTATTGCAGATGTGAAAGCAGATATTTGCGACTTACCCTTTAAGGATAATAGTTTTGATTTTATTATTTGCAATCACGTTTTAGAGCATATCCCAGATGACACCAAAGCCATGCAAGAATTATATCGTGTGTTGGCACCTTCAGGAACCGCTATTGTGCAAGTTCCTTACGATGCAAAACGGGAGATCACCTTTGAAGACAACACCATCACAGACCAAAGTGAACGCACCCGTATTTTTGGACAGTATGACCACCTAAGGGTCTATGGAATGGATTATTTTAAAAAACTCTCAAGTATCGGCTTTAATGTTAACGCCTTAGATTACACCAGTGGCATCAGTAGTGATGATATAGAGCGTTACAGGCTCTGCAAAGGAGAACTACTGCCTGTCTGTAAAAAATAAAAGGTTATTTTAAAATTAAATCTTCAAAGCCTTTGGTGCTGTAACTTTTAGGATCTTGATTTGCATCAACATAGGTTACATACCCATCTACATCTTTTAAGGTTTCAAGCATTGCTTTTGCTTTTTCAAAACCCATAGCCATACATGCAGTAGCATAGGCATCTGCCAGGGCGCAGGTTGGAGCAATTATAGTTGCACTTGTTACATTATTTTGCTCTGCAAGTCCTGTTAAGGGGTTTATAGTGTGCACATACTTTTTACCTGTACTATCGTCAATGCGGTATTTTCTATAATTTCCAGAACCTGCCAATCCACGATCTTGAAGGGTGAAATAAACAACTGCTTTTCTATTATCAACCTGGGATACAATAGCCTCCACCGCGCTGGTCCATGGTCTGTTTTTTGAAATATTTATTCCTTTGGCTAATACCTCACCTCCTAGCTCAATGATATAATCTGTAATATTATTACTGCTTAACATAGTGCCCAAGCAATCAATACCGTAACCTTTTGCTACCGCATTAAAGTCTAGATAGATATTTGGGTTGTCTTTATGGACAGTGCCATTTTTTTTAATAGAGGCTTTATTAAAACCTACCAATGCGCTAACACTATCTAGTACCTTGGCGTTAATAGTTTCATGATAAGGGGTATCTCCAAAGCCGTATAAATTTCTCAAACTACCAACCGTAGGGTCAAAATACCCTAAAGAATTTTTATGTACTATTTCAGATATTTGCCACACGTCTTTAAACAGAGCATCTACTACAATGGTACTATCTCCCCTATTAATTTTTGAAATATCACTTTGGTAGATATAGGTACTCATAGACTTGTTGACCCTATAAAGTACAGAGTCTATTTGCTTTTGAGCATCAAAACTTGAGTTGGTAAAATACTGTATGGTATAAGTGGTGCCAAAGGCATTACCCTGTAGCACTTTTTTCTCTAAAGAGTCTTCGCTTTTGCAACTAGCTAAAATGATGAATATTAAAAAAGCTATTATCTGTTTCATTTGATTTCTTGTAAGCCTTTATAAACCATTGTGTACTCTTGATCTTTTAATACCGGTTTTGCATAATCTTTGCCGTGACCAAGACCCACTCCAGCATAATATGTTTTAGCCTCAAACCCATTGGCATGCTCTTTTATGGTTTGCATAAATACAGGATCATACGCATTGGCATCATCAGGATAGTGAGACACCCGAACAATCACAAAATGCAAGTCTTTATTTTTTAAACCAACAAACTGAGGATCTTTACCAATTTTACTATTAACACCCAAAAACTCAAATCCCTGAGATTTCATGTCTTCTCCTACAATATTCATGGCAAGGTTGTGCAATTCTTGTTTGGTAAGTGGTAGAGACATTAGGTTTTGATGTAATTAGTTTATCACTACAAAAATACGCTAATGTGATTAATCTTGTTGGCTATCAAAAGAAATAACTTAATAATATGTAACCCATTTAAAAGAAACCATAAAGGCAACTATTAAAAAGATACAGCAGGCAACATAATTACTTTAAGAATTGTTTTAAAAGTTGCTTTAGTTTTTTCTAAAAAGACGATAAAGCAAAATTAGACCAAAAAGTGATAAAACTAATATATAAATGAAATTTGCAGAACTCAAAAAAGAAGTAAGCGGTTCAATGGAATTAATATTTTCATTATTATTCACAATTTCTTCTGGGTAGAGATTAAAAGAAGTAGATAACATTATATTTTTGGTTAAGACTGGAATTTCCATTTTGTGCTGCTGCATTAAAGTAGATGTTGCATTGTTTAAGCTTTGTTGTGAATAAGAACACAAAGTAATAGAGAACAAAAAAAACAATACAAAAAGATTTCGCATAATACGTTAATTTAGAAACAACAAGATTCAAAAAAAAAAGGAAATTACACGAAAGTAGGTGTAACAAAAAGTAACAAAAAGTAAAAAGTTGCAACAGTTTGCGGTAAGATGTATTATAGGGTGCCTTTGTAGCAAACAAAATAGCAGGCAATTAACTTCTTGTAGTTAAAATTGGGAATTGAGGATTTGGCTATGTTATTGCCTAACTAAATTAAATAAAAGTAATTACCTAGAACGTATTGTCTTCTATAGTGTTAAAAGTAAGGTATCTAAACTAGCCCCTTGTTTAAGGTTGAGCTTAGCTCTTGTGCGCTGTCTTGTTACTCTAATACTAGCACGGCCTACACCAAGCATGGCAGCCATTTCTTTGTCAGACATAGAAAGATAGCTAAGACAGCAAAAACGAACCTCTGCTTTGGTAAGTTTAGGATATTGCTGCTTTAAATACAAGACAAAACTAGGATGTACCTTATTAAAATACTGGAGAAACTCCCTCCAGTTTGCATCTGTGAGTATTACTTTTTCAGTTAGTGCTTTTTGTTGTGTTTCTGTAATATATACTTTTAATTGTGATGTAGCACCCTCAAGTTCTCCTGTAAGTTTCGCGTTTGCTAAAGCCAGGCTTTTTTCTTTTAATTTTTTATTAGCGCGATAGTTTAGAAACAATAACATCAATATCACTAACCCAAACATACTAACCCCTATTATAATTAATACTATTTTTTCTGACAGCTCTTGATCTTGTTCTTTTTGTAAAAGTGTAATTTGCTTGGCGTTAAGATTGACTAATTTATCTGCTTCAAATCCAGAAAACCTATTAGAATTTGAACGTAATTGATTGGTTACAAACTCTAGAGAATCACTATAAATAAGTGTATTGGTGGCATCATCATTATAGGCAAACCATTTGGATAATTGCCTGTAAATAGGCTTCATTCTTCTTAGTTCTTTATCTTTTTTAGCAGCACTATAAGCCCTCCACATAAATTTCTCGGATTTAATAGGCTCATCTAATGCTAAATAGGAGGCAGCTATATAAATTAATGCATTTGATGCATTACCAAACCATCCTTTAGATAAAGACATATTAGCATCCTCTACTAGTAAAGGTAATGCTGCATCAAACTCACCTTTTCGATACAAATTTTCTCCAATATTACCATTAATTATAGTAACCCAATCAGTGTTGTTTTTAGATATGGCAAACTGCTTAGCCAAGCTAAAATAATAATTTGCAGAATCTAACTTCTTTAACCTCGTATATGCTAGTGCTAAATTGTTATAGGCTCCATGACCTATGTAGTTCTCAGTAGCAACGGCTTTTTTAAAGTGGCGCTTGCTTAATGAATATTGCTCATAGACATATGCCGTATAACCCACATATGCATTAACATTATATTTCATTTTAGGATCAACAATAGTATGCTCTAGAATATAAAGTGCCTTAAATAGACAAATAAACCCCTCTGAAACACGATCAGGAATTCCTATGTAATGATAACCTAATTGGTATTTAACCCTTACACTAAGCCAATCAAGTTTTAGAACATTAGAGATACTATCTAAAGAGAGAAGACGCTGCTCTTTTACTTTTGGGGGTATGCGATCTACATTAGAGCTTATTATTTTTAAAGCAATCTCTAAGGCTAAATCATCATCATCATTTTGTTTTGCAAATAGCATAATGCTTTCTAAAAGCTCTTTAAAGCGGCGTAAAACAACGGGAGTCATTGCAGCTAACCGTATTTCAGTTATAGCTTCAAAGTAATTTCTGCGTTTTATAAAATCAAGACCCAGCAACGAATCGTTAATTGGAATATTAAAGGCTTGCCTAAGGGAATCTTGAGTACTTAAACCAACAGATCGTGTTTGGAGATGATGCGCATCTATAAAACCTAGTTTTTTTGGAGCAGCAAAAACACTTAGACTAACAAATAATATTGATATTATAAAAAGGCGCACCTGGTATGTGTTTTTAAAAAGTTTGTTTTGTACAAGTATCAAATATATGAAAACACAAGGGCACATACTGTATCTGTAGCATTTTTTAAAATCCTTTTAGAGAAAGGCCTTATGGTTTTGTTCGAAAATAATACCATGAAAAAAACCGCTATCAAGGTTATTGACAGCGGTTTTTTTATTTTATAGTAACGAAAAGATTACCCTCCAAAATCATCAAAGCGGATATGTTCATCAGGGATCCCGTAGTCTTCACCCATTTTTTGAACAGCTTGGTTCATCAGTGGTGGACCACAGAAATACAATTCTATGTCTTCTGGAGATTCATGAAGGTCTAGATAGTTATCTATCACTACTTGATGTATAAACCCAACAAATCCATCACCTTCTCCATCAATACCGTCTTTGACTTTCCAGTTATCTTCTTCCATTGGCTCAGAAAGTGCTAGGTAGAATTTAAAGTTTGGAAAATCATTCTCAAGTTGCTGAAAGTGATCTAGGTAAAACAATTCTCTCTTAGAACGACCCCCGTACCAATACGTAACTTTTCTTCCAGTTTTTAAGGTTCTGAATAAGTGATATAAGTGAGATCTCATTGGGGCCATCCCAGCTCCACCACCAACGTATAACATTTCTGACTCTGATGGGTTTATAAAGAACTCACCGTAAGGTCCAGAGATAACACATTTATCTCCTTTTTTAAGATTAAAAATATAAGAAGATGCAATACCAGGGTTCACATCCATCCATTGGTTTTTAGCTCTATCCCAAGGCGGGGAAGCAATACGAACGTTCAGCATAATCTCACGTCCTTCTGCAGGGTAGGAAGCCATTGAGTAGGCTCTCTCCACTACTTCTTTGTTTTTCATCACAAGCGGCCATAAACCAAACTTATCCCATTCTGCTTGAAATTTATCTGGGGTGTCATGCTCCTGGGGATGAGCAGTAATATCCATGTCTGCAAATTTTACTTCACACTGAGGAATTTCGATTTGAATATATCCACCCGCTTTGTAGTTCATGTCTTGAGGTATCTCTACTACAAATTCTTTAATAAAAGAAGCTACATTATAATTACGCACTACCACTGCATCCCATTTCTTTATCCCAAAAACTTCTTCTGGAATGGTGATATTCATGTTCTGCTTTACCTTTACCTGACAAGACAAACGTGCGCCGTCTTTGAGTTCTTTTCTGCTAAAATGAGGCGTCTCTGTAGGCAATGCTTCTCCACCACCCTCAAGTACGTGACACTCACATTGTATACAAGTTCCACCACCACCACAGGCAGATGGTAAGAAAATTTTATTGTCTCCTAAAGTGGTTAATAAAGTACTACCACTGGCAACCTCAATTTCCTTTTCACCATTAATGGTAATAGTTACGGGTCCAGAAGGAGATAATTTTTGTTTTGTAAAAAGTAATAACGTAACCAATAAAAGTGTCAACACCAAAAAAGCGATGACTGTTGCCGCGATAACTCCTGTAATACTTGCTGCTAAAAACATATACTTAATTTTTTATTCTGAAACTACCAATGGGGTCGTCTCTACTTCTTTTTCTATGGCTGGTTGTATGGTTGTTTGCGTCGTTTGTGCTTGAGGGGCCGGCGGAGCATCTTCTCCTCCTGTCAACATTCCTCCAAAACTCATAAAGCCAATGGCCATAAGTCCTGTAATAATAAAGGTAATACCAAGTCCTCGAAGAGGTGCGGGCACATTACTATATCTTATTTTTTCTCTAATGGCAGCAATAGCAACAATGGCTAAAAACCATCCAATACCTGAACTAAATCCATAATTTAAAGCTAAGGCTGCAGTTTCAATTTCTCTTGATTGCATAAACAATGAACCTCCTAAAATGGCACAGTTTACTGCAATTAAGGGTAAGAAAATACCCAATGAGTTATACAATGATGGTGAGAATTTTTCAACAATAATCTCTACCAATTGCACCATAGTGGCAATGGTAGCAATAAATAAAATAAAGGATAAGAAACTTAAATCATAGTCTGCATAGGCGCTAAGTTCTGGGGTTTCACGATTTCCGTCTAACCAAGCCAAAGCTCCCGGCTGAAGTATGTACTGATCTAAAAACCAGTTTAGAGGAACCGTTACTGTTAAAACAAAAATAACAGCTGCCCCAAGACCTACTGCGGTACTTACCTTTTTAGATACTGCAAGGTAAGAACACATACCCAAAAAGTATGCAAATACCATGTTGTCTACAAAGATTGATTTGAAAAATAATTCTATATGCTCTAACATATGTTCTAAAATTTTATTTTTTACTATTACTAGTTTTCTTCTATTAATGCGCTGTTTCTACTGCGTTGTACCCAGATAATAATACCAACAACAATCAGTGCCATTGGAGGGAGTACCATAAAACCATTGTTTTCGTAACCAATGGCATACAAACCGGTTTTCTCTACAGAGTCACCCAATACCTTGAAACCAAATAAAGTTCCAGATCCTAATAACTCTCTAAAGAAACCTACAATTATAAGTATTACTCCATACCCTAAAGCGTTACCAACACCATCTAGAAAAGATTTCCAAGGACCATTACCCAAAGCAAAGGCCTCAAAACGTCCCATAATGATACAATTGGTAATAATTAAACCAATAAATACAGATAGTTCCTTACTTAGCTCATAGGCAAAGGCTTTTAATACCTGGTCTACTATAATTACAAGTGTAGCAACAACAATTAACTGTACAATAATTCTAATTTTTGAGGGTATGATATTTCGCATAAGTGAAATAACAACATTACCAAGGCCAAGAACAAAAATTACAGAAACCGCCATTACTATAGATGGCTTTAATTGCGCTGTAATAGCCAGCGCAGAACAAATACCTAATACTTGTATGGTAATTGGGTTATCATCTGCCAGTGGGTCTAAGATTAACCGCGTGTCTTTTTTTGAAAGTAATCCCATCTTGTTAGTTGTTTAAAGTTTTAAAGTAAGGCACATACATAGCAATGTCTTTTTTCAACATTGCAGAGACACCATCTCCTGTAATGGTAGCTCCTGCAAGAGCATCTACTTCATAATCGTCTTTGATCAAGTTTTTTGGATCGTTGTTTCCTTTGGCAACTTTAATGCCCTTATAGGTAGTTCCCTCTAACAATTTTTCTCCAATGAAATCATCCATGAAATACCGCTGCTTGATTTCTGCACCCAAACCTGGTGTTTCTCCTTTATGATCAAAATAAACACCTTGTACTGTCATGGTTTCATCTACAGCTACAAAGCCCCAAATTGCATCCCAAAGCCCTTTTCCTCTCACAGGCATGATGTATAATTTCTCACCATCTTTTTCACCGATAAATAATGGAAGCTTTCTTTGATATCCTGCTTTTTTGGCTTTTGCACCTTCTTTTTTAACATCAATTAAATAGGCCTTATCATTTTGTGAGGCATTAGGCCCTTCTATAATAAGCTGCTCTTTGATATAGGTCTTAAAGGCATCGGCAACTCTATCTGTAGCTATAAAAGCTACGTCACCTGTTCCCTGATTATCATTTACACCCATAGCGTACAGGATGTTTTGCTGTTTTTCAAACTTTTCGTTTGCCTTAATCATAGGCTTCAATCCGCTTGAAAATCCTGCCAATAGTGTACCAACAACTAGTACCATAATAACGGCAAAGATCATTGTGTAACTGTTTTTATCTTTATTAACTGCCATAATTAAGCTGTTTTGAGTTTTAAACGTTTTGCTCTTTTTTTGATATTCCCTTCCAATACATAGTGATCTATGGTTGGTGCAAATACATTCATTAGTAGAATTGCCAAGAATACTCCCTCTGGGTAGGCTGGGTTAAACACACGTATCATAATAGATATAAAACCTATTAAAAACCCGTATATCCACTTTCCTTTGTTTGTTTGAGATGCCGTAACAGGGTCTGTTGCCATATACACGGCACCAAATAAAATACTTCCAATAAATAGGTGTTGCCAGAAATCTACATTCATAAGGCCAAAGAATTTAGAACTCTCTGTTACCCATCCGGCATTTACAACACCATTGAAGATAAGCCCCATTGATAATGCTCCCACAAGTGTACTTAGTATGATTCTCCAACTTCCTATTTTAGAAAGAATTAAAATTAATGCTCCTACTATAATGAGAAGCTTTGAGGTTTCACCCACAGATCCAGGAATAAATCCTAAAAATTGATCCATCATACTCCAATCTCCAAACCCATTGTTTTGAGCCAGTGATCCTAAAATGGTTTCTCCAGAAATAGCATCAGGCTGCCCTACTGTATCCACTGCGCCAGTAACCCAAACTTTATCTCCAGACATCCATGTTGGGTATGCAAAGAATAAAAATGCTCTAATAGTTAAGGCTGGATTTAAGATATTCATTCCAGTACCTCCAAATACTTCTTTTCCTATCACTACACCAAAAATCACTGCAATAGACAGCATCCACAGCGGAATATCTACAGGAACAATTAATGGCACTAACATACCCGTTACCAGGTATCCTTCTTCTACCTCATGACCTTTGATAACCGCAAAAATAAATTCTACAATAAGCCCAACCCCGTATGATACTACAACAAGTGGCAAAACTTTCCAGGCTCCAATAGTGAAATTTGAGAAGTTCCAAAACTCTGTACTAAAAAAGCTAAGCGCTTTTGTCACATCTCCAGTTTGGACATTATATTGATATCCTGCGTTAAATATTCCAAACAATAAACAAGGCACAAGAGACATGATCACCATGTTCATGGTACGTTTTAAATCATCTGCAGCCTTGATGTGAGTACCATTATGGGTAGTCTCATTTGGCAAGTACAAAAAGGTGTGAAACGCGTTAAACGCAGGAGCCATCTTGGTACCCTTGTACTTCATTTTTAAGGTATGTAAATTCTGTTTTAAACCCATAACTTATCCTATTTCTTTATACATTAAGTCTAATCCTTCTCTAATAATTTGTTGGTGTGGTTGCTTTGAAACACATACAAATTCTGTCAAGGCAAAATCTTCAGGAGCAACCTCATACATTCCTAATGCCTCCATAGCATCCAAATCTTTCACCAAACAAGCCTTTAAAATTTGTAAAGGATAAATATCTAGTGGAAATACTTCTTCGTAATTACCAGTAACAACAAAAGCACGATGCTCGCCATTGGTGTTGGTGTTTAACTCAAACTTCTTATTAGGTTGCATCCAAGAGAAGGTTAACGCTCTTGATGGAGAAATTTTATCAAACACAGGTTTGTTCCAGCCAAAAAATTCGTAATCATCACCCTGAGGAATAACTGTTATAGCATTGTGATAAAAACCTAAATGCTGCTTTGGAGAAATTGTGTCTCCACTTAATACCCCTCCGCTAATAACACGTACATTTTCATGGTTAAGCCCAGAATCATAAATCATGGTAGCAACTTCACTACCAATTCTAGTCTTGTAATATTTTGGTGCCTTTACACAAGAACCAGCCAGAGCAACAATACGCTCGGCATTGTATTTTCCTGTTAAAAACAACTCTCCAATAATAACCAAATCTTGAGCCGCTATGGTCCAAACAGTTTCTCCTTTATTTATTGGATCTATCTTATTTATTTGTGTGCCTACATTTCCTGCAGGATGCAAAACATTGGTTCTGTGTAAGACAACATGTTGCATTTCAGACAACATAGAGACACTATCTTTCGCAACAGTTAGGTGAATAGCACCATCAGTTAATTTACTCAGCGCTGTGATAGCTGTTTGTACTTCTTTTTGTTTGCCTTGTAACACAAAATCAAGATCTGCGTCTAAAGCTCCAGTAGCTAAACCAGATATGAAGATAGCCTTAGGGGCAGTGTCTGGATTTGCAATAACATCATAAGGACGCTGTTTTACAAAAGGCCAACAACCACTGGCAAGCAAATGATCTTTAATTTCTTGAGAAGAAAGGCTTTCTGGAGATTTTACTCCATAATCCTTGAAGGTGTCTTTTTGATCTGCTTCAATTGTTAGACCTGTAATTACACGTTTTGGCCCTCTTTCTATCTTGGTAAGTGTACCACTTACTGGAGATGAAAAAGTGATTGCCTGATTGTTTTTGCTGTAAAACAAAGTCTCTCCAGCTAGTATTTTTTCACCTTCTTTTTTTACCAACTTTGGCGTAAACAAGTGAAAATCTGAAGGACGAATAGCAAAGGTTCGTGAACGCGGTGCGTTTGAAAGTGATTTATCTGCTTCACCCTTAAGGCGGATGGCAAGACCCTTTTTAATCTTAATGTCTTTGGACATAGGATAGTCGTGTTAAAATTGACTTTTATTTTCTTAAAAAGCTACCAAATTAGTATGTCTTTTTAGGGAATGCAAATTTAAGAATTAAAAGAGCAATTTTCCAATATATTAAGATATTTTTATCTCTTTCCTGTTCTTGAAAAATGCAATACAATTTTAAGGCATAAAATTTGTTTATATTTAGCACATATATCTTCAAACCATGCGCGCAATTACTCTTTTATTTTTTCTCTTTTTATTTCAAATTCCAGAGGGACAGGCCCAGGTGGAAGAAACCATTGAGCCAGAGTATATTAGGACCATACAGTTTAAAGGAACTTCAGCACAAAGCAGATTGCCCATCATTGAACTTGGTCAAAAACTGCAACTTTCTTTTGATGATATTATAGGTAATGAAGCAGATTACTTTTACACAATTGCTCATTTTAACTTTGACTGGACCCCTAGTGATTTATCAAAAGGAGAATATCTTGATGGCTTTGATGATGTGCGCATAGAAACCTATGAAAACAGCTTCAATACCTTGCAGCTTTATTCAAACTACAAACTTAGTATCCCCAATAGAGAAACGCGTGCTATTAAAAAAAGTGGAAATTACTTGTTACGAATTTTCAATGATGACGGGGAGATTGTTTTTTCAAGAAAATTCATGGTATTAGAACGCGTTTTAAGTGTGGAGGTTGAGATTAAAAGATCGAGAATAATAAAAAACATAGACCAACAACAGGTGGTACAGTTTAAAATAAATTCTCCTAACTTACTTTTAATTAACCCCAAACAAAATGTAAAAACACTAGTACTGCAAAACAATAATTTAAAAACCGCCATCACTAATTTAAAACCGCTCTACACTATTGGCTCTGAGCTTATTTATAAGTATGACCAAGAAGCAGCTTTTTGGGGTGGTAATGAATTTTTGTTTTTTGACAACAAAGACCTTAGATCTTCCACAAACGGAGTGAGGTATGTGGAGCTTAATGAACTGTATGAAAATTTCTTATTCACAAACATAGACAGAAGTGTAAGGCCCTACACCTACAACCCAGATATTAATGGTAATTTTCAGGTTAGAAATCTATATGCCTCCCAAAATCAAAACATAGAGGCAGACTATGTCTTGATGCATTTTAACCTGCAGCACTATGGATCATTGGGTGATAAAGAGATACATATCTATGGAAATTTTAATAACTGGACCATAGACCAAACCACCTACATGCGTTACAACGAAAAAACAGACACCTATCAAAACGCAAGACTTTTCAAGCAAGGCTTTTATAATTACAAATATGTGATGGTAAATAGAGATGGTAGTGTAGAACAAGGCCCAATAAGCGGAAATTTCTGGGAAACAGAAAACCAATACACAGTCCTTGTATACTATAGAGCGCCTGGCTCTAGGTTTGATAGACTCTTAGGAGAGGGCGCAGCTAATTCTAGTAAAATTTCAAACAACTAAAAGCATTTAAAACAACCCTTTACGGAATATCTTTTCAATTTTGGATTTAAAAAATCTCTAAATCAAGCCTTGATTGAGCCCCAAAAGGTACCTTTTTACACTATATTTGCGGTAAAATAAGATCTTCCTATGCAAAAAGAACTTTTACTGTTCCAAAAATTAGCCGAAAAATTAATAATAGCCGAAAAACAAGAGCCCATAATCACCCCAATTCCTCCCAAGGAACTCTTTAATATCCTACCCTTAGCCCTTGAAGAGCAGCCCGCAGGTGATGCTTTTTTTGAAAATGCGCTAGAAAAACTTGTTTTAAACACACCACGTACCGCAACAAATTTGTTTTTCAACCAGCTATTTGGTGGTAGGAATCCAAAAGCTACATTAGGAGATTTATTGGCAGTTCTGCTCAATAACAGCATGTACACATACAAAGTTGCTGGGCCTCAAGTAGGAATTGAAAAAGAAATTTTACGTAAATCTTGTGATTTGATTGGCTATGGTAAAGATGCAGATGGAACCTTCGCACCTGGAGGGTCTATGAGCAATTTCATGGCTATATTGATGGCACGTGATGCGCACAATGACAACATTAAAAATGAAGGTGTGCTCCAAAAAATGACTGCCTACACCTCCATAGAATCTCATTATTCTACCTCAAAAAATGCTGCTTTTATAGGTATTGGGCGAGAACAAGTTAGGTATGTAGCCACCAATGAATTTGGGCAAATGGACCCGAAAGACTTGAGCGCTAAAATAGCTGAAGACATTAAAAATGGTTTGCAACCATTTTTTGTAAATGCTACAGCTGGAACAACGGTACTTGGAGCCTTTGACGAGATAACACCACTATCTGAGATTTGTAAAGAACATAAGCTATGGCTACATGTAGATGGGGCGTATTGCGGTAGTGTTATTTTCAGTAATAAATACAAGCACCTTGTAAAAGGAATAGACCTTACAGATTCTTTTAGCTACAATGCCCATAAAATGATGGGCACACCCCTCACCTGCTCTATCATACTTACAAAACATAAAAAATATTTACATGATAGTTTCAGTAATGACGCTACCTATTTATACCAAACAGATGGTGATGATTACAACCTAGGAAAAACATCTATACAATGCGGCAGAAGAAATGATGCCTTGAAGTTTTGGACATTATGGAAATCTGTAGGAACCATCGGGTTAGAAAAAATTGTGGACCAGCAATTTCATTTGGCAGAAGTAGCACGAAATTACATTAAAAGCAATCCAGATTATACCCTCTACAGCTTTGATGACTCCATATCTATATGCTATAATTATAAAGGAATACCCGCCCAAGACTTGTGTACATTGTTATATCAAAACGCAGAAGCAATGGTTGGTTTTGGAATTTTTAGAGAAACAGAATTTGTGCGCTTAGTAACAATAAACGCTGGAAATGAAGACAAAGACATCATCAACTTCTTTAAAACCTGTGAAGATTTTGTAGCAAAAAACAACTCTTTATTTTCATTAAAAGCATAGCTCTTACCCAATATCCTTTGCTATTATATAGAAACATAAAAGATGGTTTCTAGATATTTTTAATACCATAATAAAATTTGTATTTTTAAGCATCGGTATAAACAAATACATAATGGTTTTTTGATTTTTAAAACAGTAATAACAGCCAGATCATCCTCATGACACAACAAGTTACTCAAGGCATTAAAGTTTCTATCAAAACTCGTTTTGAAGACGCCTTTGTGTCTAACGGGAAGCAGCAGTATGCATTTTCTTACATTATACGCATTGAGAACAAGAGTAAAGATGTAGTGCAACTTAAATCTCGCCACTGGAAAATAAAAGATGCCTTAAACGATATTGACATGATATTTGGAGAAGGTGTTGTAGGTAAAAAACCGGTTATCAAACCTGGAGGATTTCATACCTATAGTAGCGGCTGCATATTACTGAGTCCTTTTGGAGCTATGAGTGGATACTATGAAATGGTCAATTTCACTTCTACTGAGAAATTTAAAGTAAGCATTCCAAACTTTAAATTAAGTGCTCCTTTTTCTATGAATTAAACATAGAAAAAGCACCTACACAATTCAATTTTATTTTTTCACCCCCTTGCAGAACATGACAATGTTTACAATGAGAGTCAAAGGTGAATTTATAGGGTTCTGAAACATCAAACTCACTGCTAAAAAAAACACCATCAAAATTTAATGCTAATTGGGTATTATATCGTTTTATCCTAAAGTGATTTGCCGGTAAGACACAGGGTACCATTTCAAAATAAGTACTACTGCCTATTCCCTCTAAAAAACACCAATGCTCAGGAGCATTTACCTTGTCTTTTGGGCAAAGTGTTGGAGGAACATTTTTGTCGAAAAGATTAAAAATATTTTCCTTTAACGGGATTGATGTAAAATGTTTTATTTGAGTTCCAGTAACTTCATACACTATCCCGTTACTGGCAGCAACCTTTACATTTCCGACAGTGCTTGGGGTGAAGAGTTTATTAAAATTTAAACGGTTAATAATTTTTTTTGTGTCTGTGGATTGTAATATGGTATTAGCAACTACTCTAGAGCAATTACTAGAATTCTTGTCAAAAAGAGCATAGGGTATACTGCCCCTATCTTGAAGACTTAAAAGATAAGTTTGTGCTTTCTTATAATTAATTGTGTCACAGACAGATGCCAATAAGCGTCCCGAAGCATTTGTTTTTTGAGGATTATCCGTAAGCCAATAGAGTATTTGTTTCATATTTTCCAGAGTTCCATCTGGCGCTAATATGGCTTTAAAATCAATGTGTAATTCAGCATCTGTCTCAATGCTTCTAAGCCTTCCATAGCCAGAAGGAGTACTATAGCGTCCAAAATCAAAGTACCTAATAAGACCTGTTTTATTTTCAATTAACAACAAAGCAGCATGACCTGCCTTTATATATTGTTTGGTTCCTACTCCAACAAAAGGTAAAAATTTACAAATTAAATCTGTAGATCCCTTTACAAAGACGTCAGGGAACGCTAAAGCTATTATTTTACCTGTGTACTTCAATAGTTTAGATTGGTATTGGTAAAAAACTACACAAGCTAGCTTGCAAGCTATTAAAATATAACCTAAGCAAGCTACACCTTAAAATTCAATTTCACAAACACTTCTATATTCAAAAAAAAATAAACCATTAGGTATCATTAATAATAAAAAAGGTAAGAGATACAAAGCAGCTATGGTAAAAGCTACCATAGTGCACCCTGTATTAAGAGCATATTTTTTGTATCTTCGCACTTCAAAATTTTGTCTTTAACAAACCGCAAATTGCCTAGCAATTGCATAAATAAACTCACCATGGGAAAAGGATTTTATAAAGTTCCAGTTGCTGTTAACGAACCTGTAAAAACATACGCTCCAGGATCTGCTGAGCGAGCAGCCGTTGCAAAAACATACACTCAGATGTATAATACCACCATTGATGTGCCAATGTATATAAATGGAAAAGATGTTGCTACACAAGACACGGCAACTATGTCACCTCCGCATGATCACAAACATATTTTAGGGACCTATCACAGGGCTGAGAAAAAGCACATTCAAGAAGCTATTGCAACGGCTCTAGAGGCCCGTAAAATGTGGTCTCAAATGCCCTGGGAACAACGCGCAGCAATATTTCTTCGTGCTGCAGAATTAATTGCTGGACCCTACAGAGCAAGAATAAACGCTGCAACAATGTTAGCGCAATCTAAGACCATTCATCAAGCAGAAATTGATGCATCTTGTGAGCTAATAGATTTCTTACGTTTTAATGTCCAGTACATGACCCAAATGTATGCAGAGCAGCCAGCCTCTACGAGTGATGTTTGGAACCGTTTAGAGTACAGGCCCCTTGAAGGGTTTATATATGCAATAACGCCCTTTAATTTTACAGCCATTGCAGCTAATTTACCTGCAAGCGCCGCGATGATGGGTAATGTTGTGGTTTGGAAACCTAGTGATAGCCAGATATTCTCTGCCAAAATTGTTCTTGATGTATTTAAAGAAGCGGGGGTGCCACCAGGAGTAATCCAAATGGTTATGGGTGATCCTGAGATGATTACAGACACAGTACTAGATAGTCCAGATTTTAGTGGGCTTCATTTCACAGGTTCTACTTTTATCTTTAAGGAGCTTTGGAAAAAAATTGGATTAAATATCCACAACTATAAAACCTATCCTCGTATTGTTGGAGAAACAGGTGGTAAAGATTTTATTGTTGCACACAAATCATCAAACCCCCAGCAAGTTGCTACCGCAATTACTAGAGGCGCTTTTGAATTTCAAGGGCAAAAATGTAGCGCCGCCAGTAGAGTATATGTTTCTAAAAGTATTTGGGCAGCTACAGAAAAACATCTAAAAGCACAAATGGAAACCTTTAAAATAGGTTCTCCCGGAGATATGAGCAATTATATTACTGCCGTAATACACGAGGGATCTTTTGATAAACTTGCAAGCTTCATTGATCAAGCAAAAAAAGACAGTACTGCAGAAATTATAGCCGGTGGTGGGTATGATAAAAGCAAAGGTTACTTTATTGAGCCAACTGTTATTAAAACCAATGACCCTAAATACACAACTATGTGTACAGAGTTGTTTGGACCAGTGGTTACAATATATGTTTTTGAAGATGACACTTGGGAAGAAACACTTCACCTTGTAGATCAAACAAGTGAGTATGCCTTAACGGGAGCTGTATTTAGTGAAGATCGCTACGCCTTAGAAGTAGGGGTTAAAATTTTAGAAAACGCAGCAGGTAACTTCTACATCAATGACAAGCCAACTGGTGCGGTTGTTGGGCAGCAACCCTTTGGAGGTGCTCGCGCGAGTGGAACCAACGACAAAGCAGGTAGCAAGCTAAATCTCTACAGATGGTGTTCTCCAAGAATGGTAAAAGAAACATTTGTAACTCCTACAGATTACAAATATCCTTTCTTAGGATAAGACGCTATTATTATAATTTAAAAAGCCTCGTTATACATAACGGGGCTTTTTTGTACCTTGTGGCTATGAAGCGTATTGCCTTTATTTTGTTGCTTTGTTTGCAATCTGCGGCAAGCCAGAGTTATGTTAAAACCAATCAAAGCCCTTTATCCGTAGGCCAGTTTATTGGCTATGATAGCTATGACAGCATATACACCATTACAGATATGGTGCTCCGAAAAGAAAACACATCGGGCGTGTTTCTATTTACAGATTTTCAATTAGGGAATATCACCAGTGTAGATATCATAAACCCTTTTAATGTGGTTGTTTTTTATGCAGACACCAACACCACTGTTTTACTAGACAATAAACTCTCCCTTATAGAACAGATAAACTTTAATCTATTAGCAGATGTAGCTAATATTAGTAGTGTTAGCAATGCAGGAGGAAATAAATTATGGCTATTCAATGCAGACTCCCAGCAACTAGAATTATACAATTATAGAAACAACACAAAAAACAGTATTTCCCTACCTATTGCTGAAATCTTGACAGATCAAACCAGTGATTTCAACTACAATTACATCCTGACCCCAAACGCTGTAAAGGTTTATACCGTTTTTGGAGGTCTTGTAAAGAGCATTCCGTTTCAAGGAGGTCAAAAAATTATAACATATAAGGGAAGAGTTCTGGTTGTTAAAGATGGTGTGATATATGAAATAATTGAAAACAGCCTCAAACTCTTATCTATAAAAACTACTCAAATAAGCATACAAGACTTGCAAGTGTTTGAAGATTTCTTGTATATTTATGATCGCAAAAATGTTCACTCATTTGTAGTACAAAAACCAAAGAAATAGAAGTATGCACGTTGCCATAGCAGGAAATATTGGTTCAGGAAAAACCACACTCACACGTTTATTATCAAAGCACTACAAATGGAAGCCCCACTATGAGGATGTGGAAGACAATCCATACCTAGATGACTTCTATAATGAAATGGAACGTTGGTCTTTTAACCTGCAAATCTATTTTTTAAACAGTCGTTTTCGTCAAATTTTAGAGATTAGAGAACGGGGAGAAAAAGTAATACAAGACCGAACCATTTATGAAGACGCATACATCTTTGCGCCCAATCTTCATGCAATGGGACTCATGACAAATAGAGACTACGAAAATTACAAATCGCTCTTTGATTTAATGGAGAGTGTTACAAAAGGACCAGATCTTTTGATTTACCTGCGCAGCTCTATACCCAATTTAGTGAAGCAAATACACAAGCGTGGGCGTGATTATGAAAACTCAATAAGCATAGAGTACCTTAGCCGCCTTAATGAGCGCTACGAAGCTTGGATAACCACCTACAGTAAAGGCAAAGTGATTATACTAGATGTAGATGATCTTGATTTTGTTGAAAACCCAGAACATCTTGGTGAGGTTATCAGTAAAATTGACGCTGAGATAAACGGTCTGTTTTAAATACAACATTTAATGTACCTCATAAAAAAAGGGCTGTCTTTAAAGACAGCCCTTTTTTTTTGTAATAAACCTTGAGTGGGTTACTTATTTTCTGTTTTAGAAACAACAACAGGAGGTGCTGGAGGTACCACTTTCGTAGCTTCCAAAGCATCAATCTTTGCTGTTACCTCAGCTTCAGTCCCTGTAAAGATCTTAGTTTCTTTTTGGGTTGCACCATCCAATTTTGTTACAGTTACAACCTCAGCTGTAAAAACACCTTCATCTGAAGTCACTTTTACAGTTACGTCTTTTTCAACATCCGTTGTATCTTCTGTGCTCGCTTTAACTTGCATAGTACTCGTCGGGTTTACAACAGCCTCAGTATCTGCTGCTGCATGACCTCCTAAAATTGGAGCAATCACTAGTCCAATTAAACAGGTAAGTTTAATTAGAATGTTCATCGAAGGACCAGAAGTATCTTTAAATGGATCTCCAACTGTATCTCCAGTTACTGCAGCCTTATGAGCATCAGAGCCTTTGTAGGTCATCACACCATTAATTTCAACACCTGCTTCAAAAGATTTCTTAGCATTATCCCAAGCACCACCAGCATTGTTCTGGAATATAGCCCAAAGAACACCACTTACAGTAACACCTGCCATGTAACCTCCTAACATTTCTGCAACCAACATATTATTATCTGGGTACACAAGTAGGCCAATTAGTACAATAACAATTGGAAAACCAATAGTTAGAATACCTGGTAACATCATTTCTTTTAAAGATGCCTGTGTAGAAATTGCAACACATTTATCATATTCTGGTTTTCCGGTTCCTTCCATAATTCCTGGAATTTCCTTGAACTGTCTTACCACTTCATTTACCATTTCCATGGCTGCTTTACCAACAGCATTCATCGCTAAGGCAGAGAATACTACAGGTACCATACCACCAACAAATAACATTGCTAAAACTGGCGCCTTAAAGATGTTAATCCCATCAATACCTGTAAAGGTAACATAAGCAGCAAAAAGTGCTAATGATGTTAATGCAGCAGATGCAATGGCAAAACCTTTACCCGTTGCAGCAGTTGTATTACCAACAGCATCTAGAATATCTGTACGTTCTCTTACTATTGGATCTTGTTCGCTCATTTCAGCAATACCACCAGCATTATCTGCAATAGGACCAAATGCATCAATAGCCAACTGCATAGCCGTTGTTGCCATCATAGCAGAAGCTGCTAATGCAACTCCGTAAAACCCAGCCAAAGCATATGATGCCCAAATTGCAGCTGCAAATAATAGTACAGAAGAAAATGTAGAAATCATACCTGTTGCCAAACCAGCAATAATGTTTGTTCCTGCACCAGTACTAGATTGTTGTACAATTTTTAAAATTGGTTTAGAACCAAGTCCTGTATAGTATTCTGTAAAAGCAGAGATTCCCGCTCCTACAACCAGTCCAACCAAACATGCATAAAATACTCTCATTGAAGAAATATCCTGCAATCCTTCTCCAAAGAAGTCCATTTGCATTGTTGCTGGCAACATCCATGTAACTAGTCCGTAACATGCTACGGCAACCATTATAATAGATGCCCAGTTACCAATGTTTAGAGCTTTTTGTACATCCGCTTCTTTTGCATCGTTAGAAGAAATTTTAACTAATAAAGTTCCTATAAGAGAAATAATAATTCCTACACCTGCAATTGCCATAGGTAATAAAACAGGGCCAATTCCGCCAAAGGCATCTTGTATCACGCCGCCCATGTCTTTGATAACATAGTTACCAAGTACCATTGCAGCAAGTACTGTTGCTACATATGATCCAAATAAATCTGCACCCATTCCTGCAACATCACCTACATTATCTCCAACATTATCTGCAATAGTTGCTGGGTTTCTTGGATCATCCTCAGGGATATCAGCTTGTACTTTTCCTGCTAAATCTGCCCCTACATCGGCAGCTTTGGTATATATACCTCCACCTACTCTTGCAAAAAGTGCAATAGACTCTGCTCCTAGAGAGAAACCAGCCAATGCCTCTAATACGATAGTCATATCCATGGTGTTGGTCCATTGACCACCCATAAACATTTGATAAAATACAATGAAGAAAAGTGTTAAACCTAAAACAGCCAATCCTGCCACACCAAGACCCATAACAGTACCACCACCAAAAGAAACTTTCAGTGCATTTGGCAGACTTGTTTTTGCGGCTTGAGTGGTTCTTACATTGGTTTTAGTTGCTATTTTCATACCCATGTTTCCTGCAAAGGCAGAAAAAACAGCTCCAATAATAAAGGCAACAACTATTAGGTATGTAGTATCCATGAAAAAAGCAATTCCTGCTAAAACAATACTTGCACCTATAACAAAGTAAGATAACAATCTATATTCTGCATTTAAAAAAGCCAATGCCCCTTCATAGATGTGATCTGAAATTTCTTTCATTTTACCATCACCTGCATCTTGCTTCATCACCCAGGATTTTTTAATTAGCATGTATACTAAACCTATTAATGCCGCTGCTATTGGCATGTAAATCATCATTGCTTCCATATATTATTTGATTCGTTAATTAAGGCGGTAAAAGTAACAAATTAAAGACAATTAAAAAACACCTTTTTAATAAGTGACAAAAGTGGCTATAAAGCACTGGATATTAGGGGTTAAACAGCAAAATTAAAGGTGGTTTTACGGCAAATAGCATGGCCTTAGCCTAACAGGCGTGCTTCAAAATAGCGCTCACTATTTTTAGAGAGATGAAAACACTCCCTAGAAGTTAAAACCAAAGGTTCCTGTAAAGCCGAATTTTCTGGCATTTGGATAGTCTGCCTGGTTTAGATAATTTCCTCTGAAATTAACATCGAGCCTAAATACTTTGAAGATATTACCCACACCAAAACTATACTCATAATAAGGTTTGTTTGGTGACTGATATATTACATTGGATCTGTTAATGGCTATATTTTCTTGGCTCACACTCCCTATAACCGACCTAAAGCCTATCACCTCTCTTAAATTAAAGTCTCTAAGCCATGGTATGCGCTGGAAAATTCTCCCGCCAAAATCGTGCTGTAAATGTAAAGACACGTATTGGTCACTTACAAATTCATAAAAATCTAACTGAGAAAAAGTGTTGTAAATACTAAAAAGAGTTTGGTTTCCTGGAATAGGGTTTAACAAGCTTAAATTTACCTCACCAAAGGTTTTACCAGCCTCAATGGTTGAGGTTAATCTACCAATACCGCCAATATTCCATGGCTGGGTATATAATCCTTGAATACGCTGATACTCAAAATCGCCCCCTAAGAATCCTTTTATACCGTAGGTGTACCCAAGAAAAATACTTGGGAAACTTCCTTGATTTATAATGGTTCTCTCCACACCATAACCAGAAACTTTCCTCTTTGGAGTGAAAAATGTTAATAGCTGGATTTCTGGTTGTTGTACATCACCACCAATACTTCCGTCTTCTTTTAAATAATCTATAGAAAAGCTGTCTGTTGCAGAACTCAAAGACCTATAGGATCCTGTAAGGCGTATATTTAAATTTTTTACAGGCTCTAAGGAAACACCCAGAGTCGCAAGTTTAACACGAGTGAGCTTATCATTTGCCCCAACGGCAATAAGTGATGAAGAGGCTAGATTTCTGCCCAAAATATCATTGCTAGAAGAAAGGCTTGCACCAGTTTGTTCTACATCTTTTCTATATCCCGAATAAAGGGTGAGTCTGTTTTTTCTGTTGAGTAACACCTTTGCAGATAGCCCAAATTTAAAACGATCATCTTTAAATCCATAGGCTCCAAATCCTTCAAGACGCCACTGATCATTTTGAGAAAAATAGGTCCTCCCACCCAGCCTAACTCTTAGACCTTCTGCCTCATTGTATCCCAAAAGTGAGAATACAGGCCCAATATCAAAGTTCTCTACCTCATGATACCCAGAGGCCAAAATAGAAGCGGCGCTATACAATGCTTTAAATCTTGGTACGCTCTTTAATGTGTCTAACATTTTATAAACGCTCAACTCATCTTTATTTAATCGCTCTAGACGGTTCTCTTCCCAAAAGCTCTCTGGCCTGTTATACACATCATACTGGTAGGGATCTACTTGTATTTTATAAAAATCTTTCTGCTTTGGTATGTCAAAAACATAGTTGTCATACAAGGTGGTTCTTCTTCCATAGACACCTTTGGCTTTTTCTTTATCCTGAAAACTAAAGTCACTCATAAAGTAATCTCGAGTGATTAAAAAGATAGAATCATTTAGTACATCAAACTCTTGTTCAATATAGATTTCTCTAATCCAGTTTATATTAGCGCTTTTTGAAGCCTGTAAGTTGATCTCCTTAATGGCCCAAGTAGAGTCATTAACCCAAAAGTCTCCTTTAAATGTGAGTTCATTTTTACGTCTTGGATAATATGCTATGTTATAGCACCATTTATCTTTTCTGTAGGCACTATCTAAAAGCACATAATTATACACATCTATACCCGTTTTAGATAAAGGGCTGGTAAATGACTTATCAAAAAACTTTAAATAATTATCATATACATTATACTGGCTGTACAAATCTTTTAAAAATGCAATTAGAGTGTTGTTGTTTTCAAACCCAGAATTCTTATTCCCTTGCAGTATCTGTCTTTCTTTGCCTAGAAGATTGTCTCCATAAACCTGAGAGAAGGCCTCATTAATAAAAATTGGCAAGTAGGTATTTCCTGTAACCTTTGAGGTGTCTATCTCTTCAAAGATAAACTCCATGCCTTTAAAAATTTTGTTTTTTGTGAGTGTACTATCTATAGTGTTAAGATCAAATTCAAGCTTCTCATATTTATCATAGGCGTATTGCTCGAATTTTTTTATACCATTTTGCCTTCGGTTATCCCAAATTTTACGCAAAATGGTTATGGCTGGATTATTTTTCTTAGAGGTTTTACCACTAAAGATAACAACCTCATCTAGAGATGCTGCTTCTTGCTCTAAGACAACATTCATGTTATAGTTGATCTTTTTATCTAGTATGATTTCTTTATTTTGAAATCCTAAAAAAGAGACCACAACATCTGTATAGTCCTGGTTACTCTCAAGATAAAAGCGACCCTCTTCGTTGGTAATAGTTCCTTCAAAGCTACCTTTAAAAACTACATTAGCAAAAGGCACAGAGGCTCCATCGGTGTCTGTTACAAAACCGCTTATTTTGGTTTGCGCCAGGGCGCTAACCGAAATCAATAGTAGAAAAATAAAAAAGGAGTTTCTCATGAAAACATGGGAAGTTAAAATGTCAAACCCACTAGCTTTAAAAATATATTATTTTTTGTAGAGCACTTTCTTTACTGCCTTTACAACATCAGTGCTGTTGGGTAACCATTCTGCAAATAAAGCAGGTGAATATGGCGCAGGGGTATCTGCGGTGTTAATTTTCTCAACTGGTGCGTCTAGATAATCAAATGCCTGACTTTGTATTTGATAGGTAATCTCTGTTGCTACATTTCCAAAAGGCCATGCTTCTTCTAAAACCACCAAACGATTTGTTTTTTTAACAGAATCTAAAATAGCATTGATATCTAGAGGACGAACCGTTCGCAGATCGATGATTTCACACTCAATACCTTCTGCTGCTAATTGATCTGCAGCTTTGTAAGCTTCTTTTATGATTTTACCAAAAGAAACGATGGTTACATCGCTACCCTTACGCTTGATTTCTGCGACACCTAGAGGAATTAAATATTCTCCCTCCGGCACTTCTCCTTTATCACCATACATTTGCTCACTCTCCATAAAAATCACTGGATCGTTATCTCGTATGGCACTTTTTAATAATCCCTTTGCATCTGCAGGATTACTTGGTACAACCACTTTTAATCCTGGAGTATTGGCAAACCAATTTTCAAAAGCTTGAGAATGTGTTGCTGCCAATTGGCCAGCACTAGCTGTTGGCCCTCTAAAGACAATTGGACAATTAAATTGCCCACCACTCATTTGTCTAATCTTTGCGGCGTTATTAATAATTTGGTCAATCCCAACCAAAGAGAAATTAAAGGTCATGTATTCTATAATAGGTCTGTTACCGTTCATGGCACTACCAATGGCAATACCAGCAAAACCAAGCTCTGCAATAGGGGTGTCTATAACACGCTTTGCGCCAAACTCCTCTAACATTCCTTTACTTGCCTTGTATGCACCGTTGTACTCTGCTACTTCTTCACCCATTAGATAAATAGTATCATCTTTGCGCATCTCCTCGCTCATGGCTTCACAAATGGCTTCTCTAAATTGAATTGTCTTCATGCTAATTGCCCACGTAGGTGGGTACATTAAATTATACTTTATGATCTTTTTGTATCTGAAATAGTTAAATAGAACTACCCCATTAATCTAAAAAAACAAAAATAGTATTATTATCTTATTTTTTATACCACAAGTGGAGGCATTTAACATTTTATAGACAACTATTTACTATGCACGCATAGTAAATAAGAATAATATTCACTATCTTTGTGGTCGAAAATTTTGAGATTATTAAGATTTTCGAAACTCAAAAAAAGTACTATTATAAAAATAAAGATTACTATGAAAATATTAGTGTGTATTAGTCACGTACCAGACACTACTTCAAAGATAAACTTCGCAGACAACGATACGAAATTTGACACCAATGGCGTAAATTTTGTGATCAATCCAAATGATGAGTTTGGACTCACCCGCGCGATGTGGTTTAAAGAAAAGCAAGGTGCGTCTGTGCATGTTGTTAATGTTGGAGGACCAGAAACAGAACCTACACTTCGCAAGGCCTTAGCCATTGGAGCAGATGAAGCCATACGCATAGACACACCAGCCACAGATGGCTATAGCGTTGCATTGCAGTTGGCTGATGTTGCTCAACAAGGCGGCTATGACCTAATAATAGGAGGACGCGAGTCTATTGATTATAATGGTGGTATGGTACCAGGAATGCTTGCAAAAATGATTGGAGCTAATTTTGTAAATACCTGTATTAGTTTAGAGATAGAAGGTAGCAGCGCAACTGCTATTAGAGAAATTGACGGTGGTAAAGAAACTCTACAAACAACACTACCTCTTGTTATTGGAGGTCAAAAAGGATTGGTTGAGGAAAGTGATCTTCGCATACCAAATATGCGCGGTATCATGCAAGCTAGAAGCAAACCTTTACATGTTAAACAAGGAGTTGAGCAAAGCCCAAGAAGCCAAGCTACAACCTTTGAAAAACCAGCCCCGAGAGGTGCTGTAAAACTGGTTGATAATGTTGATGAATTGATCGATTTACTTCACAACGAGGCCAAAGTAATTTAACTAACAACAAATATAGGTCTTCAAAATTATTTGAATGTCTAAATATAATAGCAAATACCTTTAACATATGAGTGTTTTAGTCTACACAGAATCTGAAAATGGTTCTTTTAAAAAAACCGCCTTTGAGGTTGTATCCTACGCAAAGGCCATAGCAACTGAGTTAGGCACTACCTTAACAGCTGTATCTATTAATGCAAGTAATACCTCCCAGTTAGGAGTATATGGCGCAGATAAAGTATTAGAAATAACAAATGACAGCCTTGCAAACTTCGACTCGCAAGCATATGCAGATGCAATATCTCAAGCTGCCACATCACAGGATGCAACTGTTGTTGTTTTATCTCAAACTGCAAATGCAAAATTTATGGCTCCTTTAGTGGCTGTAAATCTAGAGGCTGGATACGTCTCCAACGTAGTTGCGCTCCCGCAGAGCATCACGCCATTTAAAATAAAGCACAGCGTGTATACAAACAAGGCTTTTTCTCTAACCCAGATAAACACACCTGTTAAAATAATTGGTTTAGGTAAAAATGCATACGGCTTGCATGAAACATCTGCCGCTGCAGTATCAGAGGCATTCTCTCCAACTCTTCAACAAAGCAATACTAAGGTTATCTCTGTAGATAAAGCTACAGACAAAGTAACCATAGCAGATGCAGAGGTTGTAGTTTCTGCAGGGCGCGGATTAAAAGGACCAGAAAACTGGGGTATGATTGAAGAGATGGCCACTATTTTAGGGGCCGCTACAGCTTGCTCAAAGCCTGTTAGTGACATGGGGTGGAGATCTCATGGAGAACATGTTGGACAAACAGGAAAGCCAGTGGCTGCAACACTATACATTGCCATTGGCATTAGTGGAGCCATTCAACATCTTGCAGGTATTAACTCCTCTAAGATAAAAGTGGTTATAAACACGGACCCTGAAGCTCCATTTTTTAAAGCAGCAGACTACGGTATTGTAGGAGATGCATTTGAAATTGTACCACAACTAAATGAAAAATTAAAGGCTTTTAAAGCGCAAAACGCATAATTTTTATTACTTTGTGCCTTTGAAAATGGCTGTTTAAATTAGGACAAACATCCTGTTTAAACAGCTTTTTTTAATTTAAACACTATGAGTCTAGTTAGATTAAATATTAAGGGGATTTCTTACAGTCAAACGCAAAATGGCGCATACGCATTAATACTCAGCGAAGTAGAAGGCAACAGAAAACTGCCCATAGTCATTGGCGCTTTTGAAGCACAGTCTATTGCCATTGCACTAGAGAAAGAAATCATGCCTCCTAGACCACTTACCCACGATTTATTTAAAAACTTTTCAGATCTTTTTGCAATTATTATCACACAAGTAATCATACACAAGTTGGTTGATGGGGTATTTTACTCCAGTATTATATGTGAGCGTGAGGGTGTAGAAGAAATTGTAGATGCTCGAACCAGTGACGCCATTGCCTTAGCTCTTAGGTTTAAGGCGCCTATTTTTACACACAAAGATATTTTGGACAGTGCAGGTATATTCTTGAAAACTGGAGGTAAAAAAGAAGAGAACCAAGAACTAGAAGATGAAATATTAGATGATTTTATACAAAGCGATGACCCGCAGGCTCAGAGTGCAACATCTGAAGATTACAAAACCAATACCTTAAAAGAACTCTATCAATTACTTGAAGGCGCTGTTAAAAATGAAGATTATGAAAGTGCCGCAAAAATAAGAGATGAAATTTCAAAGCGAGACTAAACCCTACCAAAACCTATGAAAAAGCTATTATGTAGTATTGTTGTATTGTTTTTATTGGGAAACCTATCGGCACAAAACATCGACAAGCAATGGATCTTTAACTATATTCATTCTGAGGAAGGAACATCTCTTTTTGAGATTGATGAAACTTCAGACACTTTTACGCTAGACAATGGTGCATTTGAGTATTCACTTGCTGCCAAAAACAACCTAAAGGCAAGTGGAGATTATATATTTCAGAATAATTTATTGGTCTTATTTTATAGTCAGCCCACAGATACCATTCGTAGATATCGTGTTACAAAACTCACAGAGGATACTTTATCCTTCACAGAAAACAATACAACCTATTGGTTTAAAGCCGCTAAAACTCCTGCGGCAGTAAATGCGGCAGAGTCTAAAGACACAATCATACCCTCCCAAGGATTTTCTTTTAACAGTCTTTGGCGCGGAGTTCTTGGTATGGTTACTCTTTTGTTTATTGCATTTTTATTTAGCGCAAACAGAAAAGCAATTAGTTGGCGCACAGTAGGGCTTGGTCTTGCGCTGCAGTTAGTAATTGCTGTAGGGGTTTTAAAAATTGCCTTTATTCAAAAAATATTTGAGGGCATTGGAAAGTTGTTTATTAGTATTTTAGATTTCACCAAAGCGGGTAGTAAGTTTTTATTTGAAGGCTTGGTTGTAGACATGGACACCTTTGGATTTATTTTTGCATTCCAAGTGCTTCCTACCATTTTGTTTTTCTCTGCCTTAACCTCTGTACTGTTCTACCTAGGTATCATTCAAAAAGTAGTAAAAGCCTTTGGATGGTTACTCTCTAAGGTGTTGAAGATTTCTGGGGCAGAAAGTTTAAGTGTTGCCGGAAATATTTTTTTAGGACAAACAGAAGCCCCACTGCTTATCAAGGCCTACCTAGAGAAAATGAACAAAAGTGAAATGCTGCTAGTTATGATTGGCGGTATGGCAACAGTTGCAGGAGCTGTACTGGCAGCCTACATAGGTTTCTTAGGAGGTGATGACCCTACTCTGCGGCTAGTGTTTGCAAAACATTTGCTTGCAGCCTCTGTAATGGCTGCACCTGGAGCTATTGTAATCTCAAAAATATTATATCCTCAAACAGAAAAAATTAATACAGACGTTACAGTTTCTTCAGATAAAATTGGCGCAAATATCCTAGATGCAATTGCCAATGGTACTACAGAAGGGCTAAAGCTAGCTGTAAATGTGGGTGCAATGCTACTGGTTTTTGTTGCCTTTATCGCTATGTTTAATGGTATTTTAGGCTGGATAGGAGATGTTACTACAGTAAACGACTGGATGGCCTCAAACACTAGCTACCCTAGTCTTTCTTTAGAGGCTATTTTGGGAACTGTGTTCGCACCATTGATGTGGCTTATTGGAGTTGCCTCCAAAGACATGATGATGATGGGACAGCTCCTGGGGATTAAACTAGCTGCAAGCGAATTTGTAGGGTATATCCAATTAGCAGAGCTGAAGAACATAAACAACATCATGCATCTTAATTACGAGAAATCAATAATCATGGCCACTTATATGCTTTGTGGTTTTGCAAATTTCGCCTCTATTGGTATACAAATTGGAGGTATTGGTTCTCTGGCGCCTGGACAGCGTAAAACCTTATCTAAATTTGGAATGAAAGCTCTAATTGGTGGATCTATTGCATCTCTGATTTCTGCAACAATTGCAGGAATGATTATTGGATAGCCATCTAAGGGCATACATTTTATTATCGTTAATAAATACTGATAACAGCTCTCCGAGAAACTTTATAGTTTTTATTACATTACATATCTTTATAGTTGTAAACAAAAAAGCACAATGAAGCAATACCACGACCTTATTAAACACGTAGTTGACAACGGAACACAAAAGCATGACCGCACAGGAACGGGGACCAAAAGTGTATTTGGACACCAGATGAGGTTTGATTTAAGTAAGGGTTTTCCGATGGTAACTACCAAAAAACTACACCTTAAATCTATTGTGTATGAACTACTTTGGTTTTTAAATGGAGATACCAATATTGGGTATCTGCAAGAAAATGGCGTACGTATCTGGAATGAGTGGGCAGATGAAAAAGGAGATTTAGGCCCTGTTTACGGCCACCAATGGCGTAATTGGAACAGTGAAGAGGTAGATCAAATTAGTGAGATTATAAACACTCTAAAAACAAATCCAGACAGCAGAAGAATGCTGGTAAGTGCTTGGAACCCGAGTGTGATGCCAGATAGCTCTAAAACTTTTTCTGAAAATGTTGCTAATGGAAAAGCAGCCTTGCCACCTTGCCATGCTTTTTTTCAATTTTATGTAGCAGATGGCAAGCTATCTTGCCAACTCTACCAACGCAGTGCAGATATCTTTCTAGGGGTGCCTTTTAACATTGCTTCTTATGCATTATTCACCATGATGATGGCACAAGTATGTGGTTACCAAGTGGGTGATTTTATCCATACTTTTGGAGATGCACATATCTACAACAACCACATGGAGCAAATAGAACTTCAACTATCAAGAGAGCCAAGAGCGTTGCCAAAAATGATACTTAACCCTAATGTGAAAACAATTTTTGATTTTAAATTCGAAGACTTTACCTTAGAAGACTACAACCCACATCCACACATAAAAGGAGCTGTTGCTATTTAATACTAAACTTAATAAACGCATGAAAAAATTATTATTGCTGGTATTGATTTTTAGTGCTTGTACTACATTGGCACAAGAAAAATGGGGAGATTTGAAAAAGAACAAACTCACCATGAAAGAAATACCTCCTGTTTGGCCAGGGTGCAGTGGCAGTATTGAAGAGATAGATGCATGTTTCAACCAGCAATTATCAAAGCATATCATGAGTAATTTTAAGTACCCTACTCTAGAGTACGAAAAAAATATTCAAGGACGCGTGGTTGTAAGTTTTAAAATAAATACAGAGGGTTTTGTTGAGATTACCGGTGTGACTGGTGGTAACAAAGGCTTACAAGAGGCAGCAAAAAGAAATATTTTAAAGATACCTCAATTAACTCCAGGTATGATGGGTGGCAAAGCTCGTGAGATTAACATGCGAGTTCCTTTTAACTTCAAGACCAATAAATAAGTAAAAAGGTGATTTGATTAATTTACTTTTTTAGAGCCAATTTAGAAAGTTTAAGTTTCTCTCTTAAGTCTTCAACAAAAATCTTGTATTCTGATATTTTTGTTTGTTGAAAAAGAGTAACATCACCCTTAATTTGTTTCTTTATATTTTTTTGCATGTCGTCTAGTAAAGTTTCATCTATAGAGTCTATAGAGAATAAATACATTTGACAAATAATAGGTAATGAATCCATACCCCTTGGGGTTGCGATGTAAGTTGTACTTTTTTTGGTGCCTTCAGGATCTAGTTTTTCAATAAGACCCATTTCTAACAATGATTTTAATCTATTTGTGAGAATATTAGAAGCGATTTTTTCCTTGGATGCTTTAAAGTCTTTAAACTTAGAGTGTTTGTGACAGAGCATATCTCTCATAATAAGCAAAGACCAGCTGTCTCCTAAAACCTTTGTAGAGCGTGCAATCGCACAAGTAAGAAGAGGATACTCCATGGTTTTTTAAATTATTGACATTAAACGTTATAATTTTATGCAAAATTAACTTAATTTTAGTTCATAAAGAAAAAATAACGCAAATATTAAGATATTTTAACTAAATATATATCAATATTTTTTTGACACAATAAACATGTGTTTTTTGGAAAAAAAATACTTCTCAATATTAGTACTAATATACAAGTAATATTTTAAAAATTTACATATATTTATATTTAATATAAACAACTAATTTTATGAAAACACTTTTAACACTTACAGCGTTATGCTTTACTTTGATAGTAAACGCGCAATGGATTGAAAAGACCTCATGTGATAAAAACGCAGCACTTGTTGCAAATCAAGCAATAGAGTATGTTATGAATTTAGAGTATATGGCTGCATTTGGTGCTGCTAATGCTGCTCTAATATTAGATAAAGATTGTGGATGTGCTAAACTAACCTTGGCCTACATTAGCAGCGGAAACCAAAAATGGGGAAGTAGAATGGCAAAACTTGATGCTATCGAGACACAATCACTAACACCAGAAGAAAGAGGCTGGTATGATATCATGAGCGCTAACAAAGAAGAAAAAGCAGCACTTGAAAATACCCTTGCAAGCAAGTATCCAGAGAGCGCATTACTTAATTTTTTATCAACCTCAATGCAAGACTTTAATACCTTCAAGGTCTTTGCTGAAAAGTTTCCTGAAAATGCAGCTTCTGCATACAACATGATTTCTTACGGTTATACCAATGGTGCATATGGGGAAAAAGACATGGACAAAGCAATGGAGTATGTAAGTATGTCACAAAAGATGCATGATGGACCAAACTCATATGATTCTATGGCAGAACATTACGCGGCTAAGGGGGATTATGAAAATGCACTTAAAAACCAACTAAAGGCTTATGACTATGGCACGTTTGCCTCTCCATACAGCCCTAAATTACAATTATACTACGCCAAGACAGTAGCTCAAGAAACTACCAAGAAGATTCAGCAAATGCAAAAAGATATGCAAAAAGCAATATTGGATGGAGATTACCAGGGGTATAAAATGTTTGAACATCCAGAAATTATCGTATCTACTGGAGATTCTAATTTAAATCCTTTTTATATCTATACAGAGAAAGATGTAACTAAAAATTCGGCCATTACATGGGCTTTTTTCACACTCTCTGATATGCAGACTTACTTCTCACCAGACATGAAAACAGCAGTTGTCACATTTGTTGCAGATGGACAATACACAATAACCAAAACAAACCAAAATGTAGAGTATGCAACAAGAGCATCTTCTACCTGGACCAACACAGAAGACGGTTGGAAAATACTACACACGTCATTTGCCCCGAGAAAGGGTAAAAATGGTATTCCTGAAAACGAGTAATGTATTTAAAATATCATGTACTAAAAAGCCCTCTTGAAAAATCAAGAGGGCTTTTTTAAGCTTATAAATTAAGAAAGTTAATTGCTATTTTTATAGCCATAACTATACCCATAATTATTATAACTATAGTTGTACCCATAACCGTAGGTGTTATTTCTAATGATACCATTAAGCACAGTAACAATGTTTTTTATTTTGCCTGCTTGATCTATATCCTTAATAAAATTAAGCAAGGCTTTATCTGTGTAACCATACCGTACAACAAATATGGTTAAATCTGAAAGGGGAGTTACCAAAAAGGTATCTGTAACCAGCAATGTTGGTGCAGAATCTATGATAATTAAATCATAGTCTTGCTTTGCTTGTTCTATAAACAGCTGAAGCCTTCCGTTGCTAAGGAGTTGCGGCGCATTTGGAGGTACCGGTCCTGCAGGTATGATATCTAAGGTGTCGAAACCATCTATTTTTTGTATTAAATCTCTCCATACAACATCTGTATCATGTAATAGGTTTGTAAGCCCTGTGTCATTGTGGATTGCATCTATAGACTTATGTATTTGTGGGTTTCTTAAATCTGCACCAACCAATAAAACTCTTTTTCCTAAATTAGCTTCAACAAAAGCAAGATTAATACTTGTAAAGGTCTTCCCTTCTCCCTTAATAGTGGAGGTGCTTACAATTACATGCGCTTGTTTAGTTTGCTGAATGGGTACCACAAAATTAAGATTTGAACTTAAAATTCTAAAAGCCTCAGAAAGCGCAGAATTATCATCTTTTCTACTTAATATAAAATCTTTTTTAATCATTGGCAACTCCCCAAGATTGGGCACTGTATCCAAAGCTGTTTTAACATCATGTACAGACTTTACCTTAGTGTCAAAAAATAAAATTAAATAGATAATAATTAAAGGCAGTGCAAGTCCATAAAGCACCGCTTTGGTATAAGAATCTTTAGCATTAAGAGAAATAGGCTCCCAATAAGAACTCGCATATTCAACAACTTGCATAGATGTCTCGGTAATAGCATTATTAATAGAGGCCTCCTCAAGTCTTTCAAGCAAAAATAAATACAGGGTTTCCTTGATCATTTTTTGTCTCTCAATATTCCTTATATATTTCTGTTTCTCGGGAATCTCTAGCAGGGCATTGTTATAGCTTTTGTTCTTAGCTAGAAGAGCTATATATCTGTTGTTAAGTTGTAATTCAAAAACCTCTAATGAAACTTGAAGGCTTTGTCTTAGATCTTGCAACTCTTTAAGGAGTATTTTATATTGTGGATTACTAGCTCCTGCGCTTGTTTTAAGCACCTCTAATTTTTGTACCAACACATTAAAGGCAGAAATTTGGGTATTTATACTAAGGGTCTTGTCATCTATAAAATTTGGAAGCACTTCTAGATTCTCTAGAGGAGCTTGGATTTTTTGTTTTATAAATTCTAAGGCTATACGTTGAGCCTCCAATTTTAACATAGCAGCTTCAGAGGCATTAAACTTAGCTACATCTGCGGATGTTTTAGCCCCTAGGTTTATCATATTATTAGAGATACTGTAGTTTTTTATCCCCGTCTCAATAGAATCTAACTCGTTTGCAAGTACAATAAACCGCTCTTCAATAAAATCTATGGTTTGTTTTGAGATTTGTTGCCTGAGTTTAATACCATCAATTTCAAATAACTCAATTAATCTATTGAGTATTTTCTCTGATTTACTTTTTATTTCTCCCCTAAAACTCAGCTGCAGTAAATCACTGTTTTTACCAACCACAGAGACGCTAAAAGCTCCTCTAAACCTATTTGCAATAACAGAAACTGGATCTATGGTAATGCTGTAGGATGTGCCTTTTAATTCTTTGAGAGATGGCAGGTTATATGGGCTAAGTTCAAAGGGTAGGTCATGCTCTTGTACAAGGGTATTGTAGTCAGGAAATAACTGCGGTTTTGTGTTTTCTCCTCTAGATATAGACAAACCATTAGATGCAATCTTAACAGTATAGGTTTGAGAATATTCAATTTCAGAAAGTGGTGTATTTAAGGTGTATTTAAAAGGTATTTGAGAAACTTCAGTAAGAAGCACACTCCCGTACTGATAAAAAGAGGTGACTAAATTTAAATCTACCACCAGTTCCTCCCATATTTTAGAGGATTTAATAATTTCAATATTATTTTCTAGATTGATATTCGGTTTACTAAAAATAAATCCAGCCTCTGGAAGTTCTAGCCCTTTAGAATTGCTTAAAATTCTAATCTTGGCATTAGATTGATACATTTTTTTGGTGTACCGCAACTGCACAAACACCACACTTAATGAAATAAACAAAACACCTAATATAGAAGGCCAATACCTTATATATTTGGTGATCTCTAACTTTATTTTCTGACCTCGGTTTTGGTTTTGTTGGTAGGAGGCAAGTTTTTTATTTTCCATTTATGGCGTGAGTAATAATATTGTTGTGAGTATCAAGGTGCCAAAACCTATAAGCGCGGTAGGTCCTGTTATAAAACCAGCAGATCGTACTCTCACATCATTGGGTTTTACATAAATTAAGTCATTGGGCTTTATAAAATAGTAAGGACTATCAAAAAGAGTAGCAGCTGTGAGGTCTAGATGTGCTACAGTGCGCTGGCCATCAATTTCTCTTATGATAATGATATCATCCCTCAGGCCGTTTATGTTTAAATCACCAGCCATACCAATGGCCTGTAATATGGTTAAATTATTTTCAGAGAAATAATGGGTTCCGGTGCCCATTTCTCCAAGGGTAGTAAACTTTGCGTTTAAAAGACTTACCATTACCGTGGGTTCATTAAGATGCTCTCCAGATACTAATAAATTCTCGATAGCGGTTTCTAGCTCCTTTATTGTTTTGTTGGCTACAGACACATTGCCTAGAATGGGTAATTTAATTTCTAAATCATTAGAAACCAAATAGCCCTGGCTTTGATAATTTTGATTTTGGCCCATACTTGTGCTCCCAGATAAGGCGCTTGTTTTATTATAAGGCTCAGCAGTTTCTATAATACTAGAGCTAACTACAACACTTAGAATATCATTGTGCTGAATGGTGTTTTGAGGGGTAACTACTTTTGTATTATTATAGGTGTCTATATCTTGTAGGTATAAAATTTGTTTTTTTGTAGCGCATGAAACACTACAAAGCACCAAAATACCAAAACTAATTTTGGGTATTAGCACGCTTAAGTATTGTTGTATCTTAATGGTATGTTTCATGAACACTGATTTTTTAGAAGAAAAAATTATATACTAAATTATCAAACTGCTTAAATTTAGAGGCGTTTTTTAAAGTAAGTACCCACAAAGAGTTTGGAACTTTATGTAACCTTAAGGCTTTGTAATCTTCTCTGGTCTTTTTCAAAATATTTCTCATACTAGCATTACTAGTGCCACCAAGGCGCATTTTAACCAGTGTGTTTGGCAAATAAGAAAACGTTAATTCTTTTTGTTTAAAAAGACGTAATATAAATTCATAATCTGCAGCGATATTGTAGTTTGTGTTGAAATTTCCGTAAGTATCATACAGCTCTTTTTTTAGGTATAGTGTGGGATGAGCAGGCATCCATCCCTTTGAAAGGAGAGTGTCCTGAAATGGCTTACATTTCCAATATCTAATCACTTTTGAAATATCATTCTGGCTCACATATTCTAAATCTCCGTATACACCATATGCATTACTCAACTTAAATTGATCTACAATAGACTGGATAGCATTGCTAGAAGAGAATTGGTCATCTGCGTGTAAAAACCCAATGATATCGCCAGTGGCCATTGCAACACCTTTGTTCAATGCATGGTAAATACCCAAATCTGGCTCAGAATGATAGGTAACATTAGCCCTTAATTTTGCATATTGTTCTAGGTACCCTTTAGATCCATCATGGGAGTCACCATCAATAATGATGTGCTCAATATCACTATAGGTTTGATTGACTAAAGAAGAAACGCACCCATCTATGGTCTTAAAATTATTGAGCGATGCTGTTATTATAGATATTTTCAAATTATTATAAAATTTCACGTTTATGAATTGCAATAGCGGGATTACCACCATATACAGTATATGCTTCTAAATCTTTGGTTGCCACAGCCCCTAGGGATAAAACAGCATGACTCCCTGATGTTACTCCAGGGCCAACAATTGCTTTTGCTCCAATCCAACTACCCTGTTGTAAATAAATTGGCGCTGTCATTAAATCAAAACTGCTGCTTTTATAGTTGTGATTTCCGCACAACAAATAAGCACCTTGCGATATACACACATTATCCTCCAGAGTTACCTGATCCAGGTTGTCTATCCAAACCCCTTCTCCAATCCAGCAATGATTGCCTACTTTTAGTTTCCAAGGATATTTTATATGTACTGCTGGCCTTATGACAATGCCTTTTCCCAGTGTGGCTCCAAACACACGCAGCCAAAATATTTTAACATTTGAAGATATGTTCCAGGAACCTTTAAAAAAACAAGCATTAATTAAAAACCAAAATGCTATTTTAAGTTTAGAGCCTGGCACATACCAATCATTATTATATGAGGATAAATCACACTGCATTCGAAATTAATTTAGGAATAATTTCAGCATTTCATGGTAAAATATCATAAAATACTTACAACACATTTGCAACAAAAAAGCACTTGTAGCTTTTTGTTTGTTTTTACAAAAAAAAGATAGACAGCATTAAATGTGAACACTATTTTTATCATAAGTAGCTGTTAATCAGTATCAAAAAAAAATCCGATACATCAGTAACGGACTTTTATTTATTTGTTTTAGGGTGATTTTTAATAAAACCAAAAAAAATAGGTAACCACAACTGTTCCTAAATATATCCCATAAAAAAACGATATATCAATATCGTCGCTAAAATGGATTTTATTAGTTGTAAAATGAATCTTTATAGTATAAAAAATATGGTACACCATTGTTTACCATAAAAACATAAACAGGAAACTATTGTTTATTTTATATTTCTGTAAACTATATATCTAAGTAGCAAACTCATCAAACAAAGACCTATTGCTTTTTAAAAGCTGTGTGTCATTCACAAATTGATTTGCAAAATTATACGCAGTTTTTGACATTTGCGTATACTCTTTTGATGACATATCACAAGCCTGGTTTAAAACTTGATCTAGCAAATTAGTATTATTGGTATCTATATCCCACCCTGTGTTTTTTTCTTGTAAACCAGACCAAGGTGTTTTATTAGATATGATAACAGGTACTCCAGCTGAAAAAGCCTCCAAAATAGCATGGCCGAAATTTTCTCCCTCAGAGAGCATGATAAAAAAATCGTAGGCTTTTAATAGCTCGGGCACCTCTTGGCTATTTGCAATACCTTTATAAGTAACTTTTACCCAAGAAGGCAACTTTTGTATCACAGACAGGCAAGTATCCCAATAGGGCTGGTCATAAACAGGGCCGTATAAATCTAGCGTTACAGGTGTCTTTATCCTTAAAAAGGCTTCTAACATTTTTAAGGTGCCTTTTTCTGGAGATATTCTTGCCAAATTTATAAAACTAGGCACCGAGCTTTTAGTTCTCTCTGTAAAGGCGGCCTTTAGTACCCTGGGCATATTGGGCGCTACTTTTACAGAGGTGTTTTTACCAAACAAATGTAAAACGTGCTCTTTTTCTTGGGTGTTGGTGGCATGAAAGTGCACCTTATTATATAAGCCAAGGGTTTTAGCTAAGGTTAAATAAACTCTTTTTTTAAGGGGTTTTACAGAAAATGCCTGAGGGTTGAGCATCCCCCTGGAGGCAACTATAACTCTGGGGTGGTTTTTAAAAACAAGCAGGGGCAGTATTGAGAAATACCAACTATAGATGCCATTTATGTATATGGTATCAAAGGTTTTTTCTCTAAAGAGCTTTGTAAGATGTGTATTGGCAACCCTATCACTGCTGCAATAATAAACCTTTGCGCCGTTTTCTAAGGTATTCCAAGCGTTGGACTCAATTGAGGTGTAAGGATGGCTAGCGCAATAATCTGTATCTCTGGTAATTACATAAAAATTAAAATCTTGAGAGAGATGGGCAATAAAATTTGCGCAAGAGCGCACGGGGCCGCCAGAATCTGTGCCAGGAAAAAACCAATCTATGGAAATTAATATGTTTTTTTTAGTTTTCAAAAAAGAAATGATTTTTAAAACTCATTATAAAGACTCATGTAACTGCTTACTGTATTGTCTATACTATACTTGGAGGCATTTGCAAACCCCTGCTCAATTAAAGAGGCTCTGTAGGAAGTATCTGAGATAATTTTTAATATACCAGCTCGTATATCTTCTACGCTATAAGGGTCTACCATGTGTGCCCCTGTTCCAGCTATTTCTTTCATGGCGCCAATATTGGAGCTTAACACTACCCTACCTGTGGCTTGGGCCTCAATTATAGGCATGCCAAATCCTTCATAGAGTGATGGGAAACATACAATATCTGCCTGCTTGTAACAAGTTACAATAGCCTCAAAAGAAATATTTTGTTTGTGAGTGTAAGATATCTTTAAAGATGTTAGCAAGCGAGTTTGTGTAGCACTAAGCTCCCCAACAATAACTACTTTGCAAGGAATATCTTTAATAGCCTGCAAAGACCGCTCTAGGTTTTTATTAGATTTTGTACCTAGTAATAAAATAGTAGGGATCACATTAAAATCTTTAATATGGGGCTGTATTTTTGGGTTTACAGGATTATACACCACGGTTATTTTATGAGCAAAAGAGGGTATAATTGCTGTTAATTGCTGTTTTGTAAACTCAGATATTACGGTGATTTTTTTTACAAAAAGCGCAGGGAGCCAAAACCAAAATAGCCTGACATACATCCTCTTTATAAAAGATCCTGTAAAAGCAGAATCTACATCATGTACCGTAAGTATAGCACGTTTTCTGTAAGCTAAGGCCATGTAGTGCACATCTCCGGTGATGTGATATATATTGGCAGGATCTGCCTTTACAAACCATATATTTTTTAATATACTTGTAGGAGATGCCCCAGTATACCTTAGCGCTACCCACTGTGTTGCATAGGTGTTTTTTACCCTAGCGCTAATGGCCAAAAACAGCTCCTCTATGCTGTTATAAGAGGGCAAGCGTTTGCGCGTTATGTAGTGGATGGTTTTAGTCATCTTTTAAATTCCAGTTTAAAAAGGCCTTTGCTGCCCAAAAAAATAGATACACCACAATGGTTGCTTTTATTAAGTGGTTGAGCACTACCACTAGCTCTGTTTCTGCCTTAATTACTTGAAGAAACACAATGGGCAAAAATGCTAAAAGTAGTACATTATTTTGGAGCCCTTTAAATAAAAACCGCCAGTACATGGCCAAAAAATAGCCCCAAATACCCATAAAGATAATCCCTCCAAATCTATTAAAATTTCCGTAGGCCTCCCCTACAATACTAATACCCATAGAGGTTCCTTCTCCAAGCTCAAGGCCTGTAAATTTTCTAAAATTTTCTTGCCCTCCAGCGGTCTTTTTATTTGGGTTTAAAAAACGAGGCAACACAGCGGCGCCAATGGCATCTTTAATAGTTTCTCCCTCAAAAAAGGGTTGTTTCTCTGGCACCTCATCTAGTATGGCGCTAATAATCCAACCTTGATTGAGACGCACGTTGTTAAGCTCTCCATCGAGCTGCTCTTGGTCTGCGCCATCTAATAAAATAGCATCTACAAGTAAGCCTGTAAAGAGTTCTATTTTACTTCCAGAGAAGCCACTCCAAACCTGTTGGCGGTAGGCGTATTTCATGGTTTGAAGTGTGGTTAAAGACAAGGCTCCTATTAATAGGGTTGCTACAATTTTTTGCCTGCTAGGTTTAAATTGTAAGGCCCAAAACATGTAAAAAAAGGCAGTCCATAAAATAAAATCATGAAACATGGTGCTTTGTATAGCCCTAAAGAGTAAAAACACTAATGATGCGTAAAAAATTGGTTTGAGTCTTTGATCATCAGAGAAGAAAAGTATAATAGCGCCCGCAAATTTAAAATTAGATATAATAAATGCAAAAAAAGCAAGACCTGCTGGCAGGCTACTACCTATAAGATCAAAAAACACTCCTATTAAAAAAATAGTGACCCCATAGTCTTTAAAATGTTTTAACCTATCTAAGGGTATAGTACTTTCTTTTAAAAAACGAAGGCCTAATAATACGGCCAACGCAAAGGCTCCAAAAGCCGGCACCACATAGCTCATGTACCGCTGTTGGTCTACATACATAAAATATTTATAGTGGGAGATTGGGGTGTTATACTCTATAAGGGGGCCAATAATCCACTGGGCAGCGGCAATAAAAAGCATGAGCTCTAGTATAGGCAAGCTCTTACCCAATTGGGAGATGAAGCGTAATGTTATTAGGCCCGTTAGTATAACCCCTGTAGTGGTCCAGAAATCCATGTATTATATTAGTCTGAAATTTTTAAATTATATCTAAAGAAAAAAGCACTAATTATAGTTATTAACTCTTAATTTGTTGTAATAATTTAATGGCTTCGTCTTCTGCATTGTATTGAATGAAGTTGTCTCCAACGCTATTTTCTTCTATGATACTATTAAAATTAGCCATTGATAAATTATTATAATTAACATCTAAAACAAAAGGACGTGTTTGTGAATTCAGATAAGCTTTACATCCTAGCAACTCTTTTGGAACCCAAACATCTAAACCACAAACCAAATATTCAAACAGTTTATTTGGAGCATTATACTGGTAATTGATGTTATGACCTTTGTAAAGCACTAGACCCACATTATAACTTGAAGCCATTTTTGGAATCTGATCATAAGGAATACCAAAAGCATTTAACGATATGTTTTCAATACTCTCTGACTGTAACCAGGATAAAACATCGTTATGCATATTAAAAGAAAAAATATCCAACTTGATTGAATTTGGATTGTTTCGAACAAATGTAACGATTTCTCGAATGTAGGTGTTTTCAAAAGACAAAGCGCCAATATATAGTAGTTTAATAGGCCCTTTTATTTTACTGCGTTTCTTTAAACTTTTAGCCCATGATAGGGGGGGATAGTTAGCCAGGCTAAAAAGTATAGATTTTGGCACATATGGATGGTCTTTTGAAAAAAAATCTAACCTGTGTGAATTTGTTTGTGAAATCCATGCTGCTTTTTTATACAAGAAGGTAGTTTCTAGCTTATGAAAAAAGCGAACAAAGCGCATTGCAGGATCTTGAAACTCTTCAGGAGCGTAGTATTCATGATGATGAATAAAAAGTTTTACTCTGGGGTTGAAAAAGCGCTTATAAAGGTAGGCTGGCAATGCTGAATGCGGCTCATAATACATAAGCACATGTGGTTTAAATACGATGATTTGCCATAATGGCAAAAATACATAAGTAAAAAATGACCAAAATTTTAAGATTATGTTTTTTTGATACCCTGGATAATTAGTCCTAGATATTTGAATGTTTTTAGTTTGAAAACAGGGTCTATACTTATTGTTTTTTGTAGAAAAAATAGCTGTTTTAACTAGTTTGTCCTTACTGAGTATATTTAATAAATTTGTGATTGGAGGATAATACTCCAATGGTAATAAATGTATTATATAGACGCGTTTCAAGTTACTGTTTTTAGGTATTGGTTTAGGCATTATTTAATAACCCTATATTTGAGCAAATATGTAACAACTGGCTCTGGTAATCATAACCACTGGTTGTCGCTCTAAGATGCCCTTTTTGAGATATTTGCTGTAAAGCCTCATCATCTAATAAAAGCACACTTATTTTATCTACCATTTCTGCTTCATTAGAAAAAAACAGAACCTCATCTTCATTAAAAAACTGTAAGGTTTCAGTATTACGTTCGGTTACAAGCACGGTGCCACAGGCTGGTATTTCAAAAGTACGTGTAGTATGTAATTCAGGAAAACGTTTAGATACTAGACCCAGACTTAAATAAGCACTTGAAATCGCTTTTGCGTAAGCATCATTATATAAGCCTTCACCTAAAAATTTCAAATTAGCTGAATTTTGTGCGTTAATAAACGGCATCCAATTTTTACCTGCCACTTCTACTTTAATATTATGATCTAATAAGGCTTTAATAACATTCCCTCTTGAAGGCTCATACAAACCAATAAAAAGTACTTTCCTTTCTTTCTGCTGAAAGGTGTGCCTTGGATAGTGTACATTTTTATCAAAGCCTTGTGGAATAAACACAAGTTTTTCTTTTTCAATGTGGTTTAAATAGTCTGCCTTCTCAAAAGATTTAGTGGTAATAACATAATCATAAAACGATAAGCTTTTATAAAAATATTTAGATTTGTTGCCCTTAAAGGCAGTGTCTGGTGTGTAATGTATTAATTTTTTGGTGAGAGACTTTAATTGTTTTGTCACTTGTGGACTAATAAACACAGCTTTATCTACCCAAATAACATCATAAGTTCCTGAAAACTTTGATAAAACAAAGGTGTTTATCCGATTAATAACAGGCCCTTTTTTATAACGAAAGGCAAACGAACGCCACAATACATGACTTTTATAAAACGGCACATGTGTGTCTATAACCTCAAAAATGTTTGGTCTTATGATAGCCTTTAAAGCTTCTCCTCGCATTCTAGAGGTAGTGCCTAAGGTGTATTGCCCTATGTAAAGTACTTTCATTTATTTAACATTCTTTATTTAAAATAGTTTTAAGTACCTCACCTATTTGAATCCAAGCAAAAGTCTCTTTATTAAATTGTGCTGTGGCTTTTCGCATAACAAAATAAGATTCTTTACCTAAAATTAAAGTCTCAACTGCCGCTGCAATCTTTTCAGGTGCTGGCAGATACTCCAACAACACCCCGGTTTTATTATGTACAACAAGCTCTGGTATGGCATAGTGCTCTACACTTATGGCTGGGCAACCAAAATACCCTGCTTCCGTAATAACTAGTGGGTTGGTATCTTCTCTTGTAACATGCATTAATAAAAATGCCTGTGCTAAAATGCTTTCTAATTTTAATAAATCTTCATGGCGTTCTTTGTATAAAAACCCATGATGAACAACACCCTTGGTTTCTTCAAAGTTTTGTCCTGGTTGACCACCAATAATGTGTAATTGTAATAGGGGATGTTTGGGTTTTAATTTCCTAAAGGCCTCAAAAACCAAATCCCCTCCTTTTTGATAAAAATTATTGGCAATTATCACTAAGTTTAAACTACCAGAATACACGTCTTTTTCAGGAATGGTTATATTTCCTCCACGACCAATAGTCTTTAACTTATTAGATCCAATATCATAATCTTCACCACATTGATTCGCGCCCCATTGCGACTCAAAAAATAGTTTTTCGGCTTTTATTAGCCACTTTTTCTCTGCCAAACAAATACGCTCTATATCTTGTTTTATAAATTGATGATAGTTAAAGGTATTTTTAAAAAACTGTAAAAAATGGACATCATTATAAGCGAAGTAAGGCACCCGTGGTTTGCAAGCTATCCATGGTGTAAAACCTCTAAAAAAGACCATATCAAAATTGCCCTGTATTGCATCAAACTGCTTGGCAATTTGCCTGAGTCTTTTTTTAGAATAAAAATTAAAACGCCCAGGCCTTCTTAAAATTTTACGTAAAAATTGCGAACGCCATTTGCCTAATTTAGATTCTTTAGGATTTATTTGGACATAGGTACAATTAAAATGTTTTTCGAGTTGCTTGTAAATATGATAGTTAACAGCATTAGCTCCG
>ENA-ORDA01000072-ORDA01000072.1-marine-metagenome-genome-assembly--contig:-NODE-72-length-97850-cov-9.226780_pt1 | contig 97850 bp, 92 predicted proteins | sample MGYA00237778_ERZ508506 | MGnify/ENA primary metagenome ERZ508506 (study PRJEB26177, sample SAMN06267891) | marine metagenome | isolation source: Monterey Bay, California, USA | place: Pacific...
CCCATGTAACTGCATGAATGTGATCACTTGCGGGTAGGGTCACTTACAGTGAATCACCTAAACACACACAGCCTATGCACTGCACGTACTGTGCTTCACTGACATATCATTATGATTAAAGGTAATAGGCACACTCCATGCCCTACTAAGGGGTGTTAGCATGTACTGTGATTTACAAAGGGGGTGATAAGGCACGTACTGTGTGACATAGGCTATGACCCTACCCAACACTCTCCCTGTACTAGTAACGATAAGGAGTACTGTCAGACAGACACGTACAGTGAGCACAGTAGCTGTGGTATATCCTACGGTATCACCTAAGCAGCACTTGATTATGAACCACAAATACGTAAGCTATTGATATTGCTTACACCAGTTTGTGCATGGTGCTGTAGTCAGGATATGAACCTCCGTGTGGGGGCACCATTTCTACTTAACAGCATGATGTAACACACTGATCTGTAAGCAGTATTCTGTTTATGGCGATGTGTTTAATACTATCCTCTGCATCGCATTATACTTCTGCTTCAATGTATGACCTGAACCATAGCTCTGCCCAATAGTAGAGCTTGCCCAGCCACCAAGCTGATCAGTTAACTCTACGTCTACCTCTGCTTCTCTGAGCCTATCTCTGAAGCTATGCCTGAAGGAGTGTATAACACCCTGCCCTGTGTATTGCTTCAGCCACTTGTTTAAAGCTGCTGATGCTGAGTTGCCATTACACTTGGTTGCACTTGTATACGATGGGAACAGAAACTGGGTGCTAAACCCTTGCTGATGCATGACTTTTACTGCCTCCAGAGATACTCCCACCAGTGGCACAAGTCGTTTACTGCCAGAGGTCTTTAGCTGTCTCCATGGATGCTCAACCAGATTGATATGTGGGTACTCGTGATCAAGTCGTACATCACCCCATACAAGCCCTAGAGCCTCAGATAAGCGCATCCCTGTATCACTTATGAGGGCTATCACTAGCCTTCTCTCATCACCTATTTCCAAACAGGTTCTTTGTATTTGAATGATCTCGTGCTTGGGTATTGGCTTTCGTTTCTCTTCTGCCTTTTTGGGAAGATAGATATTCGCAAAAGCATTACGACAATCTAATCCATGCTCTTGAATGGTTAGATTGATGACCGCACGTACAGTGCCAAAGATACGAGAGATTGACGATGTAGTGAGGCCACGATCTATCAACCAATCCCTGAAGGATGCAGCATCTGCTGAACTGTACGTATCAATGGGTCGATCACCCAAGTGTTCCAGCACATAACCAACATTCCTCTTAGCTGCAGTAAAGAACAAAGCAGTGCGATCTGCCCCTTTCAAGCTGCAATACGTGGCTAGAGCAGCAGACAGTGAGGAAGCATATGATGTGAAGACATCCTTAGGTTTACTCCTCACCAGTAAATGGGAAGCAGGTACATCCATGTCCGCAATACGCATCTGAAGCCAGAAATCATCCAACTTACTGGCTATTGATCTGCTTGCTTTTATTGCTGCTGATTTACTCTTCGTCTTCAAACAAATCACTATTTGAGAACGTTCATAGTGCTGCTGCACATCATTTGGCACCTTACGTCTGAAGTAATACACGCCACGTTTTTGCCATAAGTATTCGCATTGATTGGATACCACAGGATATACCCCCACATCGCCATAAACAGATTACTGCTTACAGATCAGTGTGTTACATCATGCTGTTAAGTAGAAAATGGCGCACCCGAGAGGATTCGAACCTCTGGCCTCTGCCTTCGGAGGGCAGCGCTCTATCCAGCTGAGCTACGGGTGCAACAATAAACGACGGATTGGTCTACCAATGCCTAGAAGCTCGGGTACAATACATCGCAAAGATAATCAAACATAAAGTGAAAATCATTCTCAGTGATTAACAGACACCTCCCAAACAGCCCGAAACCACTAACGCTTAGACCAACATCAATTATTTGAAACCCTTCAAATTTTCTTAAATGGCGCCGTAAAACACGTTCGTGAATTAGAACGCGATACATTGCGCGTAACAGACCAAGGCAAGCTCAATTTGCTTTTTCAAGGATATCTACAACAAAGGACACAACATCATCAGAATGCGTTTCGACATCGATATCATTCCATTTGCCCAGAATCCTCCTGTTGTGATCAATTAAAAACGTAACGCGCAAAGGATATTGTTCATCTGGCGGTGGGCGTTTTAGGAGGTTCAGCTTGCCGCATAATGCTGCGCCTTCATCGTAGAGCAAATGGAACGGAATATTCTCATCCAATCTAAACTTATCATGCGCGGAAATCGTATCGGGTGAGACACCAACAATGTCCAAACCTAAATCTGCCAAAGTTTCATAAACGATAGAAAATCCCTTTGCTTGAATCGTACAACCTTCAGTGCCGTCGGCTGGATAAAAATAAAGGATGGTATTTCTAGACAAATTGCTTGTTGAATAAAGCTCACCTGAAGTTGATTGAAGTTCAAATTCGGGGATTTTGTCACCAATATCGAAACCGTTTTGAACCGCTTCCACTTGCAATCCAGCAATAGTCTTGGACCGCGTTTCCTGTGGCTTTTCCTGTGCCCTCGACATGGCATCCTGATCCGGTTTTGACAGATCATCCATGCTTGATGTTGCCTCTAAGGTTTTCCAAAAAAACACAAACTTCCCTCCATATTGAGGGGGAACAACTGACAGCAATTCCCAGCCATCCTGCCCCATTTGGTTCATATGATCATTCAAACGAGTTTCTTTAACATCAAAATTTTGAGAGGTTGTTTTATAAAGCCAACGCATCCTTCTGTCCTTCACTCAAATTAACAGTCACTGCCCCAAATTATAGGAATGCCCAATAGGCCGTCAAAACCTACGGGAACACGGGAACACGGGAACACGGGAACACGGGAACACGGGAACACGGGAACACGGGAACACGGGAACACGGGAAGTGAATTTCAAATTGTCTCATCCGTCAAGTGTTGAAAATTTTAAACCAAAAACAAAGGCGTTAGATGTGATCTGGTGACGAATTAATGGGAACACACACCAATCGGTTATTATTTTTGCCTCAGAACAAGATGCTAAAGACGAGGCGGCGCTTAGAAATGAACATTGCAAAAAACTGCCGAAGCCTTGGGCCATAAAATGGAAGATGGAACCATGGGGTCAATAATCTCTATTATGTCGGGCCTTTAACCAGCCACCCAAAATTTGGCTTCCAAATTAATCAGATCGCGCGCTTTTATCCCCAGCGTTCACTGAACCGATAGTCGAGGTAAATTTTGCAATAGAAAACAACGTTAACCAACCTTTGATGGGAACCGTATAATTTGCAAAAAATTTTTTCCTTCATACATGTGGATATAAAATTTCCGCTACGAGAAACAACATTTGGCCCCCATTTTTGTAATAATTGTCGTTGCAATCTTCTGAAGGATCAGTTTCTTACAGGCTCTTCGCAGTGCGTGCTCGTTTTCTGCATAGGGCCGCCACGTCTAGAATAGTATAAACAAACAGGTGTTGCAGAACCCGAAATACGCATGCATCTATCTGCATAGTTTTGAAAAAGGATCACAAGCTAAAGCTGGAATTTGAAACTTGATCTCCAATTATAGCGCCAAACGCCCCCCATCGATCTGCAGCATCGTGGCACCCATTGAGGCATAAGCCCTCAAAACAAACCCTGTAGGAATAACAGGCTGATGTGACGCCAGAATTTTGCCAAATAAGATTATAAACGGGTCGATAAATCAGCACCAGCGATTGCGCCTGAACAAAAACCCTCCAGCGCCGTCTCGGTCTTACAGAAGACGTTGGGAGTGATTATTCCAGCTGAAATTTGGCCTCGACAACACCATTATATGTTTGCGTTTTCGGCGACAAACTATCTCTAAAAGGAATAATTGTTTCCTCTGCCCAATCTGAAATTAAAATAAAATCATCAAGGTGTTCAAAGGTTAAGCTTGCACTCATGCAGCGGGGATCATTGGTATCCTTTACAATTTCCACAGTACATCTTCCCTTTAAGTCACCATCAAATTCAGGCCATTTTTGTTTCAGCACCATGATAAACATGTCGCAACACGTTTCATCTGCAAACTCATTCATAATCGTACGGCGAATTTCATCCATAAAAGCCTCCCAAATTTGGCTGTTGAATAGCGGCGATCACAATAGGCCCGAGCCCTTATTTGGCATCATCCTCACCACTATGGGTATGGTTTCAATGCGATTAAAGATATTCATCATAGTTCACAACCGGACCCGAAAAAGAATGGAAACTTTCCCCGTCCTCATAAGGCTCAACATAAAGCCTCATTAAGTCGCTTACACGATTTTCTCTATTCACAATTTCAATAAGGCTTTCAACGCTTTGATGCACGCCTACCCGAGCATATTCACCTGTGCCCAAATCAAAAATATAATGCATAATATCTTCAAAAGGATAATCTTTCATATATTCTGCAAAGGCTTAAAAAGCGCCTGCTCTTGGCCCGCCTTGGCCTGGAAGGGCATACAATTGATCATGCCAGCGATATGTTTCTCGATTGGTTGCCATAGGATAACGCCCCACATAAATATGTGGAGTCTAATTAATGGCAGGTTCGATAAGCACTTAGGCAGCGCTTTGTGATGCGGCGTTCCAAAAACTTTACCCCTTTATCTTAACATATCATCAAACCTAAGGGATGTTGCCCTGCAACCCATTTAGGGCCTTACAAATTTATTTTCTAAGAACCCGCAGCTAAATTCAAATTATCAATGAGCCTACTCAAATCAGAGTCTATGGAGAGCATCTTTTGCCAAGCAGGTGATTGCCGGTTCAGAGCACTGGTATTGGGCGCATTGACCGAACCGACATGGCATCTATGGGAACCTTAGACTTTCCTTAATTCTTCTGCCTTAAACCCAAGAAAAGATTGTAACTTAGCCCATTTTAGACCAAAAATTCGACCCATACCCCCCTTATTTTTCATCATTTGCAAGGTTTTGCTGTAGTGATTTTCGACAGCTTTGGTTTGCTACACATTTCTAGAACCCACATAAATCACAGAAAAGTCTGGGATTGTCTTAAAGCAAGCGGCTCTTTAAAATCTATCCACGCAGGGAGGGTCACATGAAATACGCTAGAATTGTAAATGCGGAATATAATTCAGAAGATGACTTGATTACATTTATCGCCAAATGGGAAAAATGGTGCCCAGATAATATGCCGCCTGCTGCGAGCCGTCATATCGTGAGAACGGGCCCTACCTCCACTTTATTGATGGCGGTTTATGAAACAGAAGAAATCGCGCAAACGGCCGGTGCGCTTGTACAATCATTTTTCAAAGATGTTGCTCACCATGTGCAAGACATGATCGCGTTTGATGGTGAAGTGTTGGTTCATGAATAGGCTGTGACAAGAACAGAAAAAGAGGGCTTTCTTCGCCGGTCTGCATAAATGAGCTGTTGCACAGCGGCGCAAAGCCTAAAATTTAATCCGCCGTAAAAGGATCAAACTGGTCTGCACGAAACACTGTGTGAATTACCGAACCATCAAACATTTCAAACAGTTTCTTCGAAGTTTCTTTGCTTTCCCAACGCGTGGGAGACGCAAGTGCCTCTTCGATGTGGTTGCGAGTCTCAAATCGCATCGCCATCACAAGCGGGAAGCGGCTTTCTGCGCAATCGCTCTCTATATCGCGAAGAACGCGTAGCTCAAGTAAATGTGGAAATGCACTCCAAAGCGGAACCAAGTTGTCACGCCAGTGGTTGTGAAAGTCTTCTTCCATTCCTGACTTAATCGTTCCTTTGAAGAAGGCACATCTAATAAACATTTTTATTCCAGTTCATAACTTTTATTCACCCGTTGCCTGCGGTTACAGCTTTACTTGTCCATAAGCAACTTAGCTATTTCATCACCAACTTCTGGATGATCGAAGAACGGCAATTCCCGGCAAATCACAGCCAAGTGCTTGGGATCTTTTAACGCTTGGTATTTATGCCACTGCTCCGCCACCAATGCTTTGCGCTGATCGTATTTACTAAGCGGTTCAACGATCGCCGTTTCTATTTTTGGTTTCCCAAAAATTTTATCCCAGCCAGAACGATACTCGGGGGTTGAAACGCTTGAAAAATGGCTCGTAGATGTTTGTGATGCAGATTGAGGCGCATCGGTTTTCTTCGGGCTTTCTCCAGAAATATCGGTGGTTTCTTTTGATTTTTTTTCGGCAGTTGCGGTTGAAGCGGCGTTCGAAGCCGTGGATGGCTTTGAAGCTTCATTTTTTGCGATAACCGGTTTGGGCTCGGCTTTTCCACTGGTAGTTTTTTCGCTCATAAAGAACCTTCACCTAAACATTTATGATCTTTTATACCCCAGTGCCAAATTGTGATCCGTAACACAAGTGTCCCCCGTGCAGCATTCCATGATGTTAGATTTACAATGCGCGCAAGCTTCATGACCATGCACAACGATAGTTTGCAACGGAGCCGCGCAGCGTGGGCAGCGTTGAATATGGGCGTTGGCGGGATGTGCGTGGTTATCCACAATTAGCTTTACGAATTGGAAAAGCGCTGGTGAAGCGTCTCTGGTAAGGACCAAACCCATATCGCAGATTTTAAGATCTTGGATTTACTTTTCCATAAGAAGACTGAGGTCTCATAAAGCCCCCATACGACAAGGGTAATAACCAGTGCAAAAACGATAATCCCAGACAATCCCATTGTCGTACTGCACATCTGAAACGCTCCTAATTTAACTTTTTGCCTTAGGGCCATGTGACCTATGTCCACCGCCATAGTCAATGGCTAAGCCTTAACAAACGCATTTGCTTATTGGCGCGAGCTACACTCATATACCGCTGTTGCTGAGTGCTAGGATTTGTGGTCACGTGATATTGATTGGTGGATCATCTATCTACTGCGCCTGCCCTAATGGGCTGGTCGTAACTTGGGTAATTTACGTCTTGAGCCCGCTATATATTCCTTGCTCAAACTTGGATTGTACTGTCTGAACCCGCCTAAATATGGAGGTTGCAATAAATTACGCTTTTCACATTGTTTTCGGGGATATGGCCTATGAAACTTGGCAAATGATGTGCACAGAACCGGAAAGCGCTGAGAAGCAGGCTGGTTAGTGGGGGCCAAAGCATATAGGTCAAAACGGCTCAAATAGTGCAGTGATTTTAGCTCAAATAAGCAATGAAGAAAAAAAATTAACCGCACATATGGTGTTTGCAAGAAAAATGGCCGGTTAAATGGGTATGCATCATGAAAATTATAAACTCATACCCGATGATAGGTAAGATATAGCATCGAAGTAGTACAACCTTCCCGTACGAAGCCGCTTCCTCCACCCCTCTAATATAAATCACATATGCGAGTCCTTACGCGGAAAAGATCGAACAGCACAGCTTTTCGCCCCTAAGGCTTTTGGAAACATGCACCAAAAAGGAGAGAACATTATTCAAGGCCATAATCTGTAATTCGTCAAAAATCCATGAAGCAGAATAAATCGAAGAATTTGAACGCTTATGGTAGTGCTTAGATACGAGATAAATCAAACTACCCCCTTTGATTTTCGTTTTTACACGTTCTGTTGCTTTGCAAATTACAAATCTGGTGTATCATTATGTTATGCGAAAGTTATTTATACATTTATCTCTTACGATGTGCTTTGCCTTAGGAACCCACGGGCCGGGATGGAGCGCGGAAACTCAAACAGGTTTTGCGGCACACCGAAAAGATAAGAACAGCCCTGCCCTTGAAGAACAAAAAACTTTAGCCGAGCAAGGAAACTTAGAGGCTCAGATCTATCTCGCCAGCCTATATCGGCATGGAAATGGCGTTCCCCAAGATTATAAGACTGCGGTTAAATGGTTTACGCGCGCCGCCGAGCAAGGTCATGCTGTAGCGCAATATAATCTTGGGATAATGCATAGCTTTGGTCTGGGCGTTGTTCCAGACTATAAGGCATCGGTCAAATGGTACACACGCGCTGCTGAGCAAGGCAATCCGATTGCACAATACAATTTGGCCAGGCTTTATTATCTAGGTCAAGGCGTCAAAGAAAACTTGGCTTACGCCCATATGTGGGCAAATCACGCGTCCTCTAATGGCTTTGAGATGGGCGAAGAATTAAAGGGCCTCTTAACAGAACTTATGAGCGCGTCCCAAATAAAGGAAGCGCGAAGTCTCGCAAGCGAATGTTTGAAAAAAACCTATAAAGATTGCTGAAATCCAGCACTGCAAATTTCTCTCGCCCTGTCAGGGAACCGTTAGGTGATCATCGGCTTGAAAAAATTACTGGTTTAGTGTCGTTCTAATGTTCGTTCATTCGAAGCCCTCTTTTGCTTGATAATTGCATTTTTCTATCTTTAACAAATGGTTAGAGATCGCTGTTTAAGTGCGTGCGCGAAAGAAGCATCTCATCATATTTAGCTAAAAATATTCTTGCTAATTTTGAATTTGGTTATTCGTTTAGTTTAAACGCCATAGCTCAAACACGATACCGCACTGCGACTGAGGCTGAAAAGAAATTATAGTGCAGGCAATAAAACCGGCCCCGTCTCGAACAACCCGAGATGGATTTCTTCATCGATCGATAACGGGTTATTCACATCGTCATGCACCGCAAAAACATCTAAACCGCCAATATGTAAGCTGTATTCCATGCGATTGCCCACATAGGTGGCTTTGCGCACCGTGGCCTTTATGCCGGCCTTAGCTTTAATATCTAAACGCGATGGCCGTACCGCAAGCGTCGCGGGGCCCGCGCTACGCCCATTGGCTGGCAATTTATGCACAAACCCTCGGACATCAATTTTAGCCATCTCGTTTGAAACATCTATCACCTCGCAGGGGATTAAATTGGCCTCGCCAATAAAATCTGCAACAAAATGATTTGCTGGTGCATCATATAGCTGCCTTGGAGATCCTATTTGTGCAATTGAGGCGTTTCGCATAACCACGATCTCATCCGAGACGGCCAGCGCCTCTTCTTGATCATGGGTGACATAAATCACCGTTAAGCCAAGGTTTTGCTGAATTTCGCGTATTTCTTCGCGCACTTGCCGCCGCAATTTTGCATCTAAATTTGACAAAGGTTCGTCGAATAAAAGCACTTGCGGTTCCAGCACCAAGGCACGCGCAACCGCAACGCGCTGTTGTTGCCCGCCCGATAATTCGCTTGGCAATCTATCGCCATAGCCTGAAAGCCCAACCAACTCGAGCCCCGCGCTGGCCCTCTCAAGCGCTTCAGGTTTCTTAAATCCAGAAAAATTCAACCCATAAGAGACATTTTCCAACACGCTCATATGAGGGAATAGAGCATAGGATTGAAATACCATCGACACATCACGATCGGTGGCTGGCAATTTTGTGACATCAAGCCCTCCAATCATAATTTTGCCTTTGCTGGCCATTTCCAAACCCGCAATCATCCGCAAAGTCGTTGTCTTACCGCATCCAGATGGCCCCAAAAGCGTGACCAGTTTACCCGCCTCAATATTGAGATTGATCGAATCCACAGCGACCACATCTTTTCCATAAATTTTGGTAACGTCATGAAAGGAAACAGGTGCTGCATTACTCTTAATTCCGACCATGTTTTATTCTCCTGAATTGGCCCGCCGGCCAATTTTTGTTTTACCGACAAGAAGCTGCAAAAGACCAACCGCGCTTAGCATTACAAAAATCAACGTTGTCGAATACGCTATCGCAAGTCCGTAATCATTGTTTTCAACCCGCCCAATAATATAACTGGTGGCCATGTCATATTCGGCTGAAACTAGAAAAATCACCGCAGAAATAGCGGTCATGGCGCGCACAAAGCTGTAGACAAGCGCGGCTAAAATCGCAGGCCTCAGCAGTGGCACGATGATTTTACGAAATGTTTGCCAAGAATTTGCCCCCAAGGTGAGCGAGCTTTCATCCAAAGATTTATCCAATTGGCTCATCGATGCGATGCCCGCGCGCACGCCCACAGGCATGTTGCGAAACACGAAGCTGACAATCAGAATAATTCCAGTGCCGGTGATTTCGATCGGCGGCACGTTAAAGGCCAGAATATAACTGACGCCAATCACGGTGCCTGGAATTGCAAAGCTGAGCATCGTGCCGAATTCAAAGCTATTTTTTCCCGCAAAGTTCTGGCGCGTTAAAAGATACGCAGTGATAATGCCAACGATTGCGGTTAAGGGCGCTGCGATCGCGGCGATTTGAAGGGTGGTGAAAAAACTATCCCACGCAGCGCCCGTCCAACGGATTCCGCTTTCAGACAAACGAACCGAAAAGGCTGTGATATAATGTTTAAAGGTAAGGGCATTACGAACCCCCCATAATTCGACAAAACTGCCATATAGGATCATCACGTAGATCAAAGCGCTAAACCCGGCCCAGAGGCAAGCCATACCAGTAACGGGCAGAGAGACGGCGCGGGGCATTAAGGGATGAACACCGGTATCCCCTTTTCCGGTGACAGTGGTGTAACTTTTTTTGCCAAGCCATCTGCGTTGCGCGTAAAAGGCCGATAACGTAAAGAACAACAAGATGATCGCCAGAACAGCGGCGCGTCCTTGATCATATTGCGCGCCCACGATGGTAAAAAATATCTCAGTTGAAAGCACATCATAATTCCCCCCCAACACCAACGGATTTCCAAAATCGGCCATGCTTTCGATAAAGCCCAGTAAAAACGCATTGGCGAGTCCGGGCCGCATCAAGGGCAGCGAAACTGTTTTAAAAACCTGCCACTTGGAGGCGCGAAGCGTTTGTGCAGCTTCCTCCATCGAGGGCGACACACCTTCGACAACCCCAATCAGAACGAGAAAGGCGATAGGTGTGAAGGCCAGAATTTGCGCAATTAAAATGCCCGGCAGGCCATAAAGCCAACGCGTCGGGGCCACGCCGAAAAGATCTGCAAAAAACACCGTTACAGACCCAGACAGGCCGAATAGTAAAATTAAGGCCAGACCAATAACGAAGGGCGGCGTTACGATTGGCAGAACGGTTAAAGCTCTCAAGAGCTTTTTGTATCTAAAGCCAGACCTGGTAACCACAAGGGCAAAAATCAACCCCAGAACGGTGGTGATCACCCCCACCAATATGGCAAGAAAAAGTGAATTCCAAGCTACGCCGCACCGAGTCCCATAAAAACAGCCCAAGCCCCAAATGCGATCATCAAATAATTTTGAGAAGAATATAACGATGGAATAGCTTTGATCCTCTGCGATAAAGGCGGTGATCAGCATGGTTGCAATTGGGAAAAAAACGAATGTTGCAACGATTGCAATCACGCCTCCGATCGCGGAAACGACAAAAATATCACCATTCACCGCTCCCCTCGCGGCAATCCCCTGCGTTAAAAGAAAAAGGAAGGCAGATGCCACCATCAATCCGCCATAGCCCATCCCATATTGGCGGTCTCCTAACTCTCCGAAGACCTGGGATAAAATGGGATAGTTAAAGCCGCGTATTCCAATGCCAAAGCCTTGAGCAGTCAGATAAGCAAGTCCGCCTGCTCCAGACAGGATCAATAACCGGGAATACCAAAGGTCGTTCCTATGGGACTTCAAAATCAAAAGGGGAAATGCCAAAAACAGAAGCAGTGGCGCGAGCCAAAGTTTTTCAGCTTGCAAAATTAAGATCGCGGCAGGTGCGTAATCCGCGTCAAAAGGATAACCATCAACCAGCCATAAAAAAGAAAAGAACCCGTCTTCCACACCATACCAGGGAAGAATAAAAAAGCCGATCCACCCGATGGCTATCCAGAGGATAAGGGTCGGGTGGATCTGTTGTTTAGCAGTGGACTTTTGCATTATTTATTGGGGAAGAACGGATACGTCATCATCCCATTTTTTCAAAAGCCGCTTTCTTTCGCTTGAAGATCCATATTTCTTGAAGTTGTAGTCAATCAGTTTGATCGACGACATATCCGGTGCGCTTGGAGAGGTTTTTGCCCCTGTATTCGACGGCACTTGGAACGCGTTCACTTCTAACGCCAGGTTTTGCGCTTCGGCAGTCAGGGCCCAATCGTAAAAGGCTTTGGCTTCATCCATATTGCGCGCGCCATCAACAATCGACATTGACCCGATTTCATAACCTGTACCTTCGCAGGGAGCGACAACTTTCACAGGAAAGCCCGACACCGCTTGTTTCACCGCATCATGCATGAAGACGATACCAATGGTGTTTTCACCACGACCCGCTGCCTTGATCGGTGCAGAGCCTGATTTTGTATATTGGTTTATATTAGAATGCAGCCCTTTCATGAATTCAAAACCCTCATCTTCACCAAAGATCTGAACCATAGACGCCAGTGTTGTATAAGCGGTTCCCGATGAGTTCGGGTTCGCCATTTGCACATGGCCTTTATATTCAGGTTTCAAAAGGTCTTTCCAGCAGCCTGGTTCTGGCAAATTATTGGCTGCCAAAAGCTCGGTGTTGTAACCATAGCCCAAGGCCCCCGAATAGATTCCGATCGTTTTGTTGCCAGCGCTTTCCGCCTGGCTGATCGCCCAAGGGTGTAATTGATCGCGCATGGGTGACATATATTCAGCGGTGAGGCCTTCTTCTGCAGCTTGAAGATGAGGATCGCCAGTACCACCCCACCAGACATCGCCCTTAGGGTTCGAGGCTTCCGCGCGGATCTGGGCAAATGTTTCACCGGATGATTTTCGGGTCATATTTACATTTATTCCGGTGGCATCTTCAAAACTGCGCGCCATCAATTGGCACCAATCTTCTTGTGCACTGCAGTAAAATGTAAGTTTTGCAGCACTTGCAGCGCTTGCTGAAATGGAGAGGCCCATAACGCCCGCAACAATAAGTGTATTAAATTTCATATTATTCCCTCCCAGTGAATTTTGATTTTTTTTGTGAGCTTAAAGGCCCATGAGAACCCAAACAACCATGGTTAAATTTACATTGCAACAGAATATTTAACAAAACAACATTTCAGAATTGGCCTCTGATTTAACACCGTTTAAAAGATAAAATTATCGTAAGGGCTATGTATTAGCAGTGCGTCCAGCGACGAGGCATTAAGCATTAAGAGGGCAACTTAAGCTCCCACACCTTAGCGATGTGGCTTATTTTCTCACCATCAAAATGAATTGCATACACATAATCTGTCTTCATAAACATTGGCTCTGGACCGATGATCACATTGCCCCGTATTTCAGCATAAATGAGCACAATATCCTTATCGCGATCATAGGCTTCGGCTTTCACTTCAACTTCAACATTGTCATCAAACATTGCTGACGCCTCGGTCATCCAATCGCAATAGATATCTAGACTATCTACGCCATCAAGGGTTTCAGAATCGGTCTCAAAGGACGCATCCTTATGACAATATGCCTGACAGTCTTTCCAACCTTTGCCATAGTCACATGCTTCAAAAAATGCTCGCGCCGTGCTCAGCCTAGTCATAAGCAACCTCTCTATTAAACCAGCATAGCGCAACGCAGACAGATGTGAAGTCTTTACTTATAGTAGAAAAAGCCTCCCTATCTTAGGGTTTAAGCGGGCCAAATAGTGGCTGAACCCATCCCAAAAAAATGACATATATTTTGCCCCGACAGGACATTCAAAGGACAAGGCTTGAAAATTTGGACATAATTTTGACATGTTCAAAGCTGGATTGGCATCAGCGCCCAAAGCAATGGCGATCATAAGCGATAATCAAGCGTATTACATTTAACGGATCTCGCATTGGCCCCCATTTGCGCGTCAGACCTGCATTTAGCCAACTAAGTCAGATAAAGAATAAACACAATATTTGACGCTTATGCGGCTGATAAATTCAATTTTTATCTCGTTTTTAGTTGTGTATATCTATCAACAGCCAAGTGATCTCTTTACTTGGTATCGACATATGAAAAAGGTGTGACATGGATTTTTCGGCAGGAGCGGCATGGATGAACGGGCAGATTATACCTGTTTCAGAAGCCAAAATATCTGTTTTTGATTGGGGCTTAACGCGCTCTGACATCACCTATGACGTGGTTCACGTATGGGAAGGCGCGTTTTTTCGGATAGAAGATTATTTAGATCGTTTTGAAGTTTCAATGAAAAAAATGCGTCTTGATGTGGGTATGGACAGAAGCGCCATTCGAAATGCTTTGATTGAGTTGGTCGCAACCTCCGGATTACAATCCGCCTATGTGTCTATGGTGGCCTCACGCGGAACGCCCCTAATTCCCGGCACGCGTGACCCAAGGGGCTGCAGAAACCATTTTTATGCTTGGGCGGTTCCATTTATTTGGGTGATACCAGAGGCTGTCGCAAAACGCGGCGCGCATATTTCCGTTGCGCGGGATTCGCGGCGAATTCCATCAAATTCGGTTGATCCCACGGTAAAGAATTATCATTGGGGCGATATGACAGCGGCGTTATTTCAAGCCTTAGATGCTGGATATGACACCACGGTTTTACTGGATCATAATAATCTGGTGACCGAAGGACCGGGGTTCAACATATTTGCAGTGATTAACGGAAAGGTTGTCACACCAAAATCAGGAATGCTTGAAGGAATTTCCCGCAAAACTGTGTTAGAAATCTGCGCCGCATTGGATATCCCCTGCGCGGCAACGGATATCAGCGAAGAGGCGTTTATGAATGCCGAAGAAGTTTTCACAGCCACCACCGCCGGGGGGCCGGTTCCGGTTACGCGCGTAAATGGGCGCATTTTTGGAAATGACGCAATTGGCCCCCTCACAGCAAAGATCTTACACACTTATTGGGACTGGCATAAACGTGAAGATTTGGCGTTAAAGATCCGCTACACTCCTATGAGCGAATTGACTTGAAATGCGATTGGAACGCGAAGCGGCTTCAAGGCAGAAAAGGCCGGCTGCATGGCTAAACCCGCCTTCAAAATATCGCAAGAATACTAGGAAAAAACCAGTTTTTTAAACGATCATAATATGCCTGTCGGTTTCATCTAACCCATAGATTTTCATTTCTTAAGGCATGCAACCTAAAACATTACCCAAACGACTCTTTATCATGGATAGCAGCTTTGGTGATTTGAATTTATGACTAGAAGCTAGGGCAAACCAAACGCTCATGATACTATGAATAAAAAGCTATCTGATGAGATGCTTAAATTAGTGCGAAATATTACGGCGGAAGGCATTTAAGCTGCCAGCATGGATCAATTCACTGGGAAGCTGATGTCCAACAATATCTTCTGCCAATCGCCCAACTTCTATCAGCGCCTCTAAATTTACTCCGGTTTCAATTCCTAATTCTTCACAAAGTAAAACGAGTTCTTCAGTGCAAATATTACCAGCCGCTTTTGGCTGCCCAGCAAATGGACACCCGCCTAAGCCCGCAACCGTAGAGTCAAATCGGTGAATTCCCATTTTTAACGCAGCATATGCATTTGCAACGGCTAAACCCCGAGTATCATGAAGGTGAAGGGATATCTGCATCTCAGGCCACTCATTGCGCACTTCGCCTAAGACACTTTCAACTTTGTGAGGGGATGCCCAACCCATTGTATCTGCCAAAGAGAAATCTGTGATCTTAGCACCTGTCTCTTCCGCTATTCGCATTCCATCCTTCAAAGTATCCACAACGCAATTTGGCGTAATATCACCTTGATAATTGCATCCAAAAGCTGCCATCACTCCTATATTATTCACTCTGATCTTATGATCAAAATGGGCTGCGGTATGCCGTTTCATGGCCGCCAAATTCTCAATGTGGGATCTATTTAAATTTTTCTGGGTAAACCCTTCCGAAGCCGTTAGCGAAATTGAACCAGATAGCGTTAACTTATTTTTATATTCGAGCGCTCGGTCCAAACCCTTCCTATTAAAATAGAGCCCCGTGTAATTCACACCTTCGATTGCAGTAAACCCATCAACCACATCTTCTGCGTCTGCCCAACCCGGCACCAACCGCGGATTTACGAACGAGCAAACTTGAATATTTTTCAAACCAGTATGCGATAAAGCATCGACAAGCTTTATTTTCTGGGCGGTCGATATCGGACCAGGTTCAATTTGAAACCCTTCTCGCGGTCCCTCTTCATAAATTTCGACAAAATTTGGTAAATCAGAAATAAGCCAACCTCCTTAAATTGCGCATGGCTTGAAATTATTAAACGTCACCGAAGCGAGTATATCAGCTGTTCTATAATGCGTCATTCAAATAACAAAATTATCGAATGTAAGGAGCGTTTAAAAAGAAAGGAAATCATGCTAGATCAATTTCAAATGACAAATATCGAATAATCAGAGGAAAACATGGGCCCTGCATTAGTCCGAGAGTATCAAATCTTTGCTGGCACTTCAAAATGGCCTTGAAAGGCATCCGTGTAATAGAATTCTGTCATATGGTCATGGGGCCAACCTGTGGTATGATCTTAGGTGATCTTGGAGCCAACGTTATAAAAGTAGAGCCTTTAAGTGGGGATACAACCCGCCGGCTAGAACATGGCGGCGCCGGTTTCTTCGCCTCATATAACCGCAATAAGCGCTCTATTGCGCTTGATTTAAAATCGCCGCAAGGGCTTGAGATTGCTAAAAAACTGGCAAGCGGCGCCGATGTTGTAATTGAAAATTACAGGCCCGGTGCCCTTGAAAAACTTGGGCTTGGCTACACAGAACTGAGTGAAGATAATGCGGGCCTAATTTATTGTTCGTTAAAAGGCTTTCTAGAGGGACCATACGCAAATCGAACAGCACTTGACGAGGTGGTGCAGATGATGGCGGGTCTTGCTTATATGACAGGACCAGAGGGTAGGCCTTTACGCGCTGGAGCATCTGTTATTGATATTATGGGCGGGATGTTCGGAGTTATCGGCATCCAAGCGGCGTTGATACAGCGCGCCCTTACTGGAAAAGGGCAGGAAGTAAAAGCTGCTCTTTACGAAACAACCGTCCATGTGGTTGCACAACATATGTTACAATTTGCAACCACGGGTGTGCCATCTGCACCGATGCCCGAGAGCGCGAGAGCGTGGGCTGTGTATGATACTTTTGTAACGAAAGACGCTAAGCAAGTGTTCATTGCAATTGTCAGCGATAAACAATGGAAACTTTTCTGTGAGGCATTTCGGCGCAAAGATTTGCTAAATGATCCCTCCCTTGCGACAAACAATCAGCGATTAGTTGCGCGCGATCGAATTCAACCGGTGTTGCAGAAATTGTTTAGCGCAATGACCCAGGCCGATTTAATGGCTATATGTGAACGCATAGGGCTCCCATTCGCGCCGATCACCAAACCACATGAGTTATTTGAGGACCCTCACCTTAATCAATCGGGTAATCTGCTGAACATCACCCTACCCCATGGCCGCGGGAAAGCCCAAGTCCCCGGTCTCCCTTTAACCTTGGATGGACTTCGAACGGAAATCCGCCACGACTTGCCTGAGGTGAACGAACACGGTCGCGAGATTCTTGAAGAGTTGGGATACTCAAAGCTTCAAATACATGAAATCATCTCAGAAATGGGCAAAATGGAGCACGATTAGCACTTCTGAGGCGCCAATTTGAAAACGTTAAAAACTCCGCATAGCTGATCTCTTTAAATTGCGCAGCACATGGTTGCTTCGAGCCGAACCTGAAAAACACTGCAAGGCGCATAAATATCTGCCATGCAACCTACCTATTGTTCTTCTTGGCGAACGCTCTTCAACAGCGTTTCCATTGCAAAACGGCCAAGGTTGTTCGAAGCCATGGGGCTGGCGCGCGCGATGAGATTTTGAGATTACTGGCGCTTAACCGTGCTGCTCATGCAAATAAGTCTGTTAGATAGGTTGAAGTCAGAGATTAGAACTGGCTTATTAGGGCAGCCCTGAATCGGGCAAAGAACTGATATGCTTTCTGGGAGGAAACTCATGAATAAATACCTTCGCACAGCGGCCTTGGCCGCCACATCCACGCTGTTGTTGGCACTGCCAATGAAAGCGCAAGAATTAAACTTTTTCACAATTGGAACGGGCGGTACGGCATATACATACTACCCTGTTGGTGGTGTTATAGCGAACGCAATATCTAAACCTCCGGGATCACGCGAATGCGGCAAAGGTGGCTCTTGTGGGGTCGATGGACTGATCGCCTCGGCTGTTTCCTCACGTGGTTCTGTAGACAATGTGAACGCGATTATCTCCGGATTGCGCAACTCTGGTTTCGCACAATCCGATGTGGCCTATTGGGCTTTCACAGGGACCGGCACGATGGAAGGCAAAGAACCTGCCAAGGACCTGCGCACTATCGCCGCTCTTTTTGAAGAACATATCCATCTAGTAGCTATGGCTGACAGTGGCATAAACTCTGTCGCTGATCTCAAAGGCAAGCGCGTGTCACTTGATGAACCCGGTTCTGGCACATATGTCGACGCAAACCTGATCCTGGAAGCCAATGGCCTGTCATCTGATATGATTACTGCAGAAGCCTTAAAAGGCGGTGCAGCGTCGGAGGCACTGCGCAATGGAAAAATTGATGCGTTCTTTGTTGTCGCTGGATACCCAACGGGTTCTTTAGTTGAACTGGCCTCTGCAGCGTCTATCAAATTGGTTCCAATCGACGGTGCTGGTGCTGATGCTTTGACTTCCAAATATGGCTTTTTTGCATCTTCTGACATTCCTGAGGGTGCGTATGAGGGGGTAAAGACAACCACAACCGTAGCGGTTGGCGCGCAGTGGTTCACCTCGGCCAATGAAGACGAAGAACTAATCTACAATATCACCAAAGCGCTTTGGAACGATGAGAGCCGCAAGCTGCTGGACGTAGGCCATGCCAAAGGCAAGACCATTACACCCGCTACCGCGCTGAATGGCGTTGGTGTCCCGCTGCACGCAGGTGCTGAACGCTTCTATAAAGAAGCCGGTCTTCTCAAGTAAGATTAGCTTTCAAACACTGGGCTCAAGTGGTGATAACCTCTTGGGCCTTTTTTGATCTTTAAGTTGGACAAAAATCATGACAGTCGACCAAAAGACCGATGACAAGATTGAAGATATGTCCGGCTCATCACCGGCCCTCAGCCCCGAGTTAACCGCCGAAGAATTGGCGGAAATAGAACGCAAATTTGATCCTGAGACTGCCTTTAGAGCAACGGGAACCACGCTTGGTTTTTTCATTGCAGCCGTTCTTGTGGCCATGTCCGTTTATCATTTCTATGCTTCTGGTTTTGGTCTGATCCGCGAACTTTTGCATCGCGGGATCCATTTGTCTTTTGTCCTGGGGCTTGTCTTCCTTCTATTTGGATGGCGTCGCGAAACCGGTCGAATTCCTGTGACTGGGATGTTTCAGCTCCAAGGCGTGCCGATCCTTGATCTGCTATTCTCGGCTTTGGCAGTTGCGGCTGCGATCTATCTGCCTTTACTGCCGCCCGAGATCGTCTCCGAGCGGGTCGGCAATCCGTCACAATCTGATGTTTTGATGGGTACCGCGCTTTTATTGCTTACGCTTGAAGCAACCCGCAGATCCGTAGGGCCAACACTGCCAATCATCGGCATTCTGTTCATTGCCTTCGCTTATTTTGGACCCTGGATGCCTGGCGCATTGAAGCATGGTGGTTCAAGTTGGCTTGGCATCATCAACCACCTTTATATGACCAATCAAGGTCTTTACGGCGTCGCTATTGGCGTTATGGCGCAATATGTATTTCTGTTTATCCTTTTTGGCGTGCTAGCAACCCGCATTGGGCTTGGCCAGCTGTTCATTGATTTAGCGATGGTTGTGGCTGGCCGCTATTCTGGCGGCCCTGCGAAAGTAGCGATATTTTCATCTGCTTTCATGGGAACAATTTCTGGATCGTCAATTGCCAATACTGTAACGACTGGCGCGTTAACAATCCCGGCGATGAAGCGTATAGGCTACCCCGCGCACTTCGCCGGCGCGACAGAGGCCACAGCCTCAACAGGGGGGCAAATAACGCCGCCAATTCTGGGGGCTGCAGCCTTTATTATGGTTGAATACCTTGAAATTCCCTTGCGCGATGTATTGGCAGCGGCTTTGTTTCCGGCTTTGCTGCATTATTTCGGTATTTTTATCATGGTCCATCTGGAAGCAAAAAAATTGGGCCTGCGCGGCTTAAGGGCAGAAGAGCTTCCTAAAATAGGTGTAGTGCTTAAGGATCATTGGCTATCAATAATCCCTCTGATTATTTTAGTTTATTTGATCTTATCTGGAAAAACACCCGACTATGCTGCGGTTTACGGGATCATTGCCTGTGTCGTGGTTGGGATTTTAAACCCAAATCATCGCTTGTCACTGTCTGATTTATGGAACGCGCTAGGCTCCGGAGCGAAAAGCACACTTGCAGTGGGCGCAGCCGCCGCGACAGTTGGTATCGTTGTGGGGGTAGTTACCCTGACAGGGGTCGGCTTTCGTTTGGGCTATGTGGTGGTGCAAACTGCCACTGATATTGGCGAGGTCGTTGGGGGCATCTGGCCGCTCAATCACTTTAGCGTCGCTCAGTGGGCTTTGTTCTTCTCACTCGTTCTAATCGCGGTTGCGTGCATCATAATGGGCGCAGGCATCCCAACAACTGCGACATACATCATCCTCGTTGCTGTGGCGGCACCTGCACTGGCGCAATTGCAAGTTGAACCAATCGTATCGCATTTCTTCGTTTTTTATTATGGCGTTTTAGCTGACATCACTCCGCCCGTCGCACTCGCAGCCTATGCCGCGGCAGGTATCGCGGGGTCTAACCCGTTCAAAACAGGCAACACTGCGTTCCGGTTGGGTATTGCAAAAGCACTTGTTCCATTCGTGTTTGTCTATTCACCAGCTTTACTTCTCGTTGCAGATGGATTCACCTGGTGGGCTTTTACCTATACACTTGTCGGGGCAATGCTAGGCATCGGATCTCTTGGAGTAGCATTTTCCGGTTATCTAAGCGCCCCTCTCAAAAACTGGGAGCGTTGGTATGTCGGTATCACCGCGTTCTTGTTTATTGCGCCTGGTGTCTCGACAATGTTGGTGGGACTTGTCGCATTAGTTCCCATTGCCTTGATTCAACAAAAGCGAAGGAAGACAGGGCCCAGCGGTTGAACGTTAATGTCTCAATTGACCTTGATAACTTAGTGTAACAAACCCAATAGCAGCCATCCACGACAAAAGCTCGAAAGGCAGCTTTGACCGAATAACCAACTTCTAAGAAAAGTGCCGAAACCGGCAGCATATCGGCCACTAGTTTCATTCGAGCCCTACTTTGTTTTAATTTATTCCTTCGCCTATAAATCCTACAGAATGGACCGGGCATGGGGTCCACAAATGAATGGTGCTATCAGACGAATAAGAGCTCACATCAGATTGCTGAAAAAGCCTGAAACCATGCGCTCAAAAATTGGTGCCAATCAGCGGGAGCAGCACCAAAATTCCGCTTTGCTTAATTATAAAGAGACCCTGCCAATTTGGGCAGGTGAAAAAATTTCGTTTGATAAGGACGTTGTTTAAGTTTTTTATTCAAGTGATGGCAGTAGCAATTGGATAGAATTTGCCCGCGTAGAATTAATCTTTTATCAAAGTTCTATGCGTAGAGAGGCGCCACGTTTGCCCATCTTTTAAGAAATTTACCGCGGTCACTCGAAATTTTTGGCCATCATCCAACACAAGATGATTAAAAACTAAGACGTCCTCATTTTCTGCCACAAGGTTTGGCTCTTTAAATTGCCAGTCACCCTCAACCAATTCTCTAATTTCTGATAGCCATTCACCACGATCTTGCATTCCATATTCTTTGAAAAACAAAAACTCTTCATGGACAAAGCTTTCCATTCTTTCAATTGGCCCATTGTTCATAACATCAACAATAAAATTAAACTTTTCCAATAGGACAGCCTCCCGATTTGACCCAAAACAACTCGAAGCACAAATATATGGTGTCGTTTATTTATGCTTTATTAGCAAAGCCCTGACCACGCTGCGAATGGACAACAACAATTAAATGAAAATTCAATCACTACAAATGCTTTCATTTAAACACCTAGCTTAGCTTTAAGACCACCATCAATCAGAAAGTCGCCACCAATACAAAAGCCGGCGTCGGGCCCTACAAGATAGGCAACAAGCGCACCAATTTCTTCTACCGTTCCAATCCTTTTAATGGGATGAGATTCACCAAAACCAGAGAGCGTTTCTTCTACATCGCTACCCGGCTCTGTCAGTTCTGTTGCCGAAAACTCCAGCAGTGGGGTACGGATCGATCCTGGTGAAATCGAGTTCACGCGTATATTATCTTTAGCACAATCGACCGCCAACGCGCGAGTGAAGGCATGAATTGCACCTTTGCTGGTAGCATAACCCAAAACATTATTCTGGTTCAAATGCCCCTGAACGGAAGCGATGTTAACTATCGATGCCGTTCGCCGCGATTTTAACAGTGGATAAAGAAAATGGGCCATTAGAAAATAGCCAGTAAGATTGATGTCAATCACATTTCGCCATGCTTTTGGGGTCGTGGTTTCAATATTTCCGTACGTCTGAACACCAGCACAATTGATCAAAGCATCCAATCCGTCGATAACGCCATTAAGCTTGGTTACAAAACTTTGAACAGCTGTTTCGTCTGATACATCCAAATCGATAACTTGAATTGGTTTTCCTTTGGTCGCATTTCTAGCCTTTGCATTATCGACTTCACTGTTGCCACATAAAACTACGCCAAAGCCCTCTGATATTAATTTTTGAGCAACTCCAAAGCCTATACCTGCACTGCCTGTCACAACCGCAATTTTGTCTGTATTCTTCCAGTTCATCATACAACCTCACTTCATTGATCTAGTGATGGTATCTTAAACTTGCAGGACGCAACAATTCACAATGATTTTAAACATCCTTCGTTAGAAAATTTGTTTTAACACCTAGAACGACACTAATCGGGAGTGAGGTTGCGAACAACGCGTTTCAGGATTTTGCAAATTCTATTACTTAGACTTTTTTAAAAACAACTTCGAGTATGATGCGCATAGGCTTTAGTCTTTAACTTGAAAAGAATGCGGTGCGTCCATTTCCAAGCCAGAATAAGCCTGCGTCCGGCTGCCTTCTTCATCCTTTTCTAAAAGATGGTCTACGCTATCAAGCCACTCAAGCCCGGCAATTTGACCCTCAACTATAGCATCGATACTTGGTATTCGACTGATTTGAACAATTTCACCAGTGTCTAGCTCTATTAAACTCCAAGTAAGGTCTGGCTTGTTCATAATTTCAGCCAAACGCTCAAGAGCCATTTTAAATTCATCTGAGCAACCATGCTTAGGTGTATATTTTATCACTGACCAAACTGCATTTTCCATTATTCATCCTAACTATTTTCTTATGACTAATGCGTTACAAAAATATGCAGAGGTTCTACAAACATTTTTCGAACAGCCTTGTCAATTTTGTAGGCTTTAACCTAGGCTATTTGACCAAAGAAGCTGCTTAGAAATGCTTAAACTGGCATATCTAACCAATCCACGGCTCCTAAATTCTTAAAGAATTGAAAATAATCCTCTATTTCTTCAATGCCAAAGTCTGTGAGCATTGTGCGCAAAGGGTTAAATTTGTCAAACTTTCACGTCCGCCCAAACTTGATAGGGATCGCGACCGGAACACTCATTTTTATTAATGTGCATGATAATCGGGTATGCCACCGTTATTAAATTTTCATCCATGCCATTTTCCGTAAGCGTAGTCATGATATCTTCCTCTGTTTCCGCCTCCCAATGACAAAAGAAAAAATCATCTGTTCCCACCCAGGTTGCAATACATTGAGCTTTAGGAAAATTCCATCGGTCTGCCCATTCGTAATCTGTACGAACCGTATTTTTCAAACTTTCAAAAGTATTTTTCTTGGCCAGTTCGCTTTTATAAGTGTGTATTGCCAGAAATGTTTTGCGCGCCATGAGCATTCTCCATTAATTTTTTTTCAGAATAACGCAGCGCAGAAATTTGTAGAGCAATTATTTAAGGTGTTTTTATTAATTCAGCGTAAAGTAAATCAAATACGGCCACGCAAGGTGCCTGCATAGCCGTATTAATGTTCCAATGTTTAAACTTGAGGCTGCTTTTCAACAGACGCGTCTTTTTTTTCGTCTAAAGACCAAGCACCTGCGCCGTTTGCGAATAAAAATAAGAAACCTCCAGCAATCGCAATATTTTTCATAAAACTTGCCATTTCATTTTGATCAGCAAAATTATTATGAAAAATTAGAGCAGATAAAATGCTGAAACCAGCTAATCCCAAAGCAATCCAACGGGTTTGCCAGCCTATGATTATAGCTATACCGCCGAATACCTCTAAGATTATAACAAAAGGCAGAAGAAAGCTTGGGACGCCCATCGCCTCCATCCAACCCGCTGTAGCGCCGTAGTTAAACAACTTATTTAATCCAAACATTATGAAGATAAGCGAGATGAGTACCCTGCTCACTGGCGCGGCAAATGTAGCTGCTTTTTCCATTTCGAGATCCTTTATGTTATGCCTCACGGCGCTTTTTTGCCTCATAGGCAGATTTTTCGGCTAAGTACTCTTCTTCGCTCAACAGATGCCAACCGATGCAATTACCATTTGGTGATCGTCCGCAGGCACATTTTTTTCCATCCATGATATGCTCCTTTTCAAATTCAAAATCATAAGTTGGATATAAAATTTTTTGAGCTCTAGATAAGGCGTAAAAAACTGGTCAAAAGGTTCTATTTATCAGCACAGGAATTCGTAGCGCATCAAACAAGCAACACCGCCGCAACCCTCTCATAAAAACCGAACCGACTATTCAATGCTGATTTTTTCAAACCCTTAACAAAAGTGATTTTAGGATTGTGAAATGCCGTTTTTGCCTTTGATAAATCTTAGACGCTTGTCAAAAGCTTGGCATCACCGCGAGGGTAGATCATGATTTACAGGTTCAAGAGTTGGCGCTTCTTACGCTTAAAAAAAGACAAGCAATAAATTTTGCGGCGGCTACAGTTAAAAGCCTCGAAGGGCAGCGAGATTATAGATACCAATCATAAATGGGCTTAGTGGGCCGCAATAGCGGCTATGCCTTCCAGCGCAATGTTCTGGAGAAGGAAGCCGCACAGGCGCATGCTTGCCCCTAATGGGTACTTCATGCGCCAGCCGCGTCGCATCATCACCCTTCAGCATCACTTTATAGATTTTTCCAGTCACGAGGCCCTGTAAGGCCGCTAAGTAATTCTTTTATTTTAGAAGCCTTTGGTTACGGTTTTAACAATCTAAAAAGAAGAGATAACAATGATATTCAAGCACAAGAACCGCGCTATCCTAGACAATTGGAACAAAGAAGAATTTTAAAAAATTATCCGGATTACATGTTCATTCGCGAAACTGAGCTTGTTAGATTAGATGACTGGGCGGATAAAATGGAAAAACGGGTCGTCAGCGGCGAGTTCCTGAAAGATACGAAAGACCGAAGAAAGACATCGTTGGTGCGTGAAAATGAACATCTATCTGAATTGCGGTTGGAAGAAGGCGGCGATCGAATTACTCTCGTTGTTTAAAAAAAGAAGGGTCTGGTACAGTAAAAGCCGCTCGCACTTGGGAAAGCTTCAATCTCACCGACGAAGTTGTTTTTCAGCGCCACAATTTAAATCTGCGTCTTACTTCTCAGGCCCCAGCCAAAAGGCAAATGCACCGCTCATCGTTCCTTTGACAGTCGCAGATAAAGCCATTGCTCTTGTTTAATCTAGCATCCGCGGCTGGCGTTTCGCAGTGATATTTTCAATAGCATCGGCAAGATGAATATCCGCGATTGCCGTGTCACCATTCGCAACGCGCAGGCGGTGCGCCTCGGCCAAAACGTCAGCATGCGTTGACCCTTCTGGCGGTTCAAACCGGTAACATGCCAGCTCAACACGCAACCCAAGCGGGTCGTGAAAATATATACTGTTCATAAACCCGCGATCTTTAACCGGCGTGTGCTTAATGCCGCGCTCCTTTAATCGTTCGCTGACTTGGGTCAGGACCACGCGTGACACAGAGAAGGCCAGATGGTGCACGGCCCCTATCTGATCTTTTAGAAAGCTTCCGGAAGGTTTTCTGCTTTCATCGGTAAAAACTGTGATGGTTTGGCCATTACCCGCAGCAAAATATAGGTGGCCTTGAGACTGGTCATCTAAATTAGGCTGATCAAATATTAAGGAAAAACCCAACAAACCTTCCCAAAAATCAATCGAGGTTTGGCGGTCTGCACCAGTCAGAGTGATATGATGTATGCCTTGAGCTTGTATCTTGCGCATTATTAAAGTTGGTCCTCGATAAAATTTACAGGCTTCATCTAACGACTGGCAGTTGATCTAGTCATTGTCATTCATAATCTAGAGCGCTTTCTGTCACACGCCAGAAATTGCAATGTCTATTCTTCCTAACGCCTGACCGTTAAACGCGGCTGCAACCGTGCAGCCTATCAAATACGTCCAAATAACTTACGCTGGTACTTTTTCAGCGTGATAGGCTGACCAACCTGAGCGCCTGCTGAGATAAACCAGTAATGCTAAAAATTTGCTTATCTTTTGAGCATATTACATTATTTTTTACCCTCCAAAAAAAATAAATTGAAAAAAGGCCTTAATAGCGGTCTGATCAACTCAGTTACTTAAACCATAAATGGACATACTGAAATCATGAAAAAAATAGTTATGTTATTGCTTGCCGGTTTAGTCTTCGCAGTAAACGCCCACGCTGAGGATAATGCATTGGCGTCCAAGAGTGTGCATTGGTACATCAAAGCAAAGGTAATCACTGAAAATATTGATGCTTTGAAAGCAGTTATCTCTGAACTTGTTGAAATAACAAAAACTGAAACTGGTGTAACAAATTATGAATTTTATCTCAGTGAAAATAACATGCTCTACGTCTTTGAACGTTACTTAAACTCTGACGCGGGTGCGGTGCACGGCGCTAATGTTGGAGAAACTGAGGCAATGAAAAATATCTTCTCAATGCTGGAACCAAAAGAATTCGTTTTATTTGGTGGCCCCTATGAAGGGCCGTGGGGGGATTATATTAAATCACAAGGTATTTCGCCAAAATTAATAGGTGGTTTTAATCGCTAGCTTAAACTTAAATGAGTGGGCTGAGCGATCAGCTCCTCAACCGCAACATCCTTTAAAGCCGCTCTAGTCTCTCTTTTCACCACGGATCATTTATGTTCTAAATTCACGAAAGAAAAAAGGAAGCAAGTAATGGCTGAACTAAACGCACACTCTAACCGCATGGTCTTAGTATTTAATTGCAAGGTTAAAAACGCCAGTGATTTCAAGGCTTGGTCTAAAGATCGAGCGGCAAAATATGTCTACGGCTGTAAAGAAGAAAACACTATTAGTTACGAATGGCACATTTCTGATGACGGATCTGAAGCCACTCTTATAGAAACATTTGTAGACAGTGACAGCATGATGGTACGCCTTGGAAACCACGGGGCCAGCCCAATTGCGGCTGAAGTTTTGGAGCTAGTCGACATAACTGGCGTTCTATGTTTAGGTAATGCCAAGCAAGATGCCATAGATGCTTTGTCCGCTTGGGGTGCGATCTTTCACGCGCACCATGCTGGCTTTCACAAAAGCAATTAGGCAGCGTATTTAATGAGCGGGCTGAGCGATCAGCTCCTCAACACTTGTATGCCTGAAAGCCGCTCTAGCCTCTCCATCTACCTTGGCCGTGCCATTCACCGTGGGTGGAGCAAAGTCCGTTTGATTTAACGACATTAAACGGATGATAAGCCGCTGACGCCGCTCAAGCGTATCGATCACCAATAGAAACGGGTTTGCAATTGGCGCCCCGCGTTTATTCTCAATCATCATCCCCATGGCATCCAGCTCAATCTGAGCAGCGCGGATGTCAGCATCCATCTGTACAGTTTTCTCTAATAAGATGACGTCCATATCACGCCAGTGTGACCTCGCAAGAGCGCGGGAGAACTGATGCCAGATTGTTAGCTCAGCCTCTCTGCGTAGCTGCATACCAGCAGGCAATAGGATGAAATTATTGATAGTATCAAAAATCCTACGACTGCAGAGGTCGACCTGTTTGGTCTGGTTATTTTTTCATTTCCGAACCTGTTTAGAGATTGCCATACATGTGTCAATATGATATTATAATTCCATTAAGTACCTTTGTTTTATAAAACTCCTGAACGATGGTCTCTAATGCCCTCACTTAGTTTTAGTGGGGGTTTTTTTCTTAGACGAGAAGATTGTTTGATGTGGATTCAGGTTTCTTGCTTTTGGCTTTAAGCGATTGGACTACCGCCCGCCTTTATTTTAAAAGGATCCAAAATTTTGAGGCATCCATGACATATTTACAGACTTTCATCTTAGTTTTCACCGCGCTTATAATTGCAATGGGAAACCTCTTTATCCCTCGCTACTTTGACCGGCAGCAAGAGTTGCGAGATCGCAGCGCAGACTGCGTAACCTATCGCCACTATGCTCAGTCTTACGAAGTTGATGTGGCTAAAACTGGTGAGTTCTATATGGCCAAAGGTGATTGTACTAGAATATTCCCGGGTACTTTGGGTCGTTTGGCTAACCCTTAGCGTTAAAGAGATCAGTGTTTTTTAAAGCAATTTCCATTTAAAATGAGGCAGATTGACTAGGATAGAGCACAATCCATTTCTATGCTGATATACCAGCTATACGATTTTGTTGATGGAGAATTCTTTGGATGACGGAGAATGAAAAGTAGGCGCTCAGGAATTCAATGGCGGGTAAAAAAGTTTCCGAAATGACCACACAAGAGCGCAAGCTTTTTGTTCAAGAGTTCCAATATGGATTTGCGCAAAAGCCTTAGAAAGAGGATACAACTATAAAACCTGCCCAGCTTTCTACGCCTAAAGATCTAACTATTGGGTATCGTAGCCGCATAAATTTAATCAAAGACGGTAACTTTAATGGATATATTTGTAAGCAAAGAGTTCAAATAAATTTAACGCTTTTCGATTCAAACAGATAGGGTGTTGATCATGAGTGACGATTACTTCTAGCCAGTGTTTTGACCTTCGGTTTGTAAAAGCACGGCTCGCCTAATCGCGGTCTTTTTCATCAGTAGCAGAGCCTGGGCGGATCAAGTTCACCAAATTCCACCGGATCACCAAAGCTGACACTGCCAGCAGCAAGATGGCGCTACTTTCATAAAGTAAATCAATGGTGTTTATGCCCTTGCCTTGCAATATAATCAAACGGCAAAGTGCTGTTATTGCTATAAAAATTGGTACTGTTATCGGAATTTTTCGATATTTATAAAATGCTGCGACCATTCCCAAAACCTCAGCATAAATAAACAATAACAAAAGATCGGTCAGCTTCACTGCACGGATAGAAACCACTGATATAATCTCAACTAAAACGGCGTAGGCGGTTAAAAATGCGATTACGACAAGCAGCGATTTTTCCATCAAAGTGATGAAACTATACCAGTCAAATTTCAGTTTTTTTATCTTTTCCATGATGGAAATGTAAACCGTAGACGTATCATGTCCACTATGATGGCCTATTTTTGTAACTTTCAACGCTCGTGGAATCGTAGAACAACTGCTTAAAAAAGTAACTTTGTGTTTAGAGGACCTACGGCAAACGATACCTTGTTTGGCTGAAGATTTGACAAACGCAAATTAATAAAATTGAGCTAAATTAAATACTATTAAAGAGAGAAGATATGACAACTGAAGATTTGGTGACCTCCGCACATCGCGCATTTGGCGCGGGAAATATGGAAGCATTATCTTACCTTAATTACCCCGATTGCACCTAAAACATCCATGTCCAACATGCTTTATCTGGAACCTACCATGGCTTTACTGCCTTTCTTGAGGGCTCTCTAAGCAAGCTAAATGATGCATGGCCCGGATTTATGCCATATATCGATAAAGTCGTCGCGAAGGGCACCAGCGTTTTTGTACCGCCAACATGTTCAGTCGATGGCGGCTTAAGCGGCAAGGCCATCTATCATTTCGTGGTCATAGACAGTCTATAATTTAGCTGTGATATTTATTGGGGCGGGTGAATATTGAGCGGAGCATTGTAAGATTTGAGATGAATTTAATGAGCGAGCTGAACAATCAGCCCCTCAACAGCAACATTCTTGAATACGGTTCGTGTCTTATCCCTCTAAAGCTGCGCCAGTATTTAACTGCCATAAAATGGTTTTAGGATGGCCTCGAAGCCTTATTTTGATGAAAATATGTGAAGCAGTTGCGCCAGATTGATGTTCATTTGCACGATGGTTTGGAGGTTGTAAGTGCGTGTGGCAAAGCTGGGATTTCTGATAAGAGTTGTTATTTCTGGCGCAAGACGTTTTGAGGTCTTTCGCGTTCGCAGGTTTCTAAGATGAAATCGCTCAAGAACGAATACGAGCGCTTGAAAAAGATCGTTGCTGACTTGCATTGAGGCCAGGTGTTTCTCAAGGAAAGCCTTGATCATCCGAAGCCGCGGGCGGGACGCGGGTTCAGCTTCGTCAGGCTGCGAGCCACATACCTCCAACCACATTTGGACCATCGACTTTGTTCACGATGAGCTTCGCACTGGGCGCAGCTCAAAAATGCTGACGGTTCTAGATGAATGTACCCGTAATGCGCGCTGCGTAGCAATGCGGCTCAAAATGAATGCGAACGATGTTTAGACGCACTGCAACCACTGTTTATAAAACACGGCAGGCCGCCAGAGTTCATTCGCTCTGAAAAGGGCTGAGTTCATCGCCACGGCTCTACAGGACTGACTGAAGAGAGTGGAGATCAAACCGATGTAAACCTCTCCGGGCTCACCTTGGGAAGGTGGAGGGATCTCTCGCCACAGATCGAGGGACAGAAATTCCGCGCGCGGCTCGCAGCGTGAGTTGTTTAGATTTGGGGTGGATGGTGACGTAAGTTTTTTGGTAAACCGGATGAGATTGCACATCTATCAATCTTATTTATCAAAAATTTATCCAAATAGTGAGGTAAATGTTGATTGATTAGGGTGGTTTTTACTACTGCGCATTTTGCGTAAATCTAGCTGCTCACTGCTTTATACTTATTTTTTTGAAAGCTAGCGAAGCAATGTTGATTTTCTGGCGGTGCTATCAGGCAAACCGGTTCACGCCTCAAAAGGGTGCTCTCAACTTGACATGCCTAATTATCAGCAGCGCTTAATGGGTAACTATGTTTTATTTGTTTGTTTCGTACCAGCTGAAGGATCTGTCAACTGGTTTTGAAACAGCCTTATTAAAGATGTCAGTCAAGACCTGATGGATAATTTCAAGACATCGCATAAGCAAGAAAGTTTGTTCTGAAAGTATCTAAGCTAGTCATGAAAACATGAGTTCTGGCATACTTATAAATTTACGATACGCATTCATAAACCTTGCAGCATCAGCTCCATTTATGATGCGATGATCATAGCTTAAATCCAATGGAATTGTCGGAATAGCCTGCCAAGTAGAACCATCCCAATACGGTCTAAATTCGCTACGCGATAGCCCAAGAATTGCCACTTGAGGCGGGTTTACAATAGGTGTGAAAGCCGTTCCGCCTAACCGCCCAAGATTGGAGATTGTGATCGAGCCACCTGCCATTTCCTCAGGTCGCAATTTGCGCGACTGTGCTTTCTCTACTAAATCTGAGACTTCACTAGAGATGTCCCATAACCCTTTTTCAGTCACATCTCTCAGAACGGGAACAACCAATCCGTAGGGTGTATCAACCGCAAGTGCGATATGCACATATTGCTTCAATATAAGATGTTTTTTATCCGCGGAGATAGATGCATTGAAGCGCGGGAATTTGAGCAAACATTCGGCGAGCGCTCTGAGATGAAAGGCCAATGCGGTTAACTTAACACCGCGCTGTTGAGCTTCAGATTTCACTCTTTCGCGAAATGCTTCAATGGCGCTGATCTCGGCATAATCATGGTGCGTGACTTGAGGAATCATCGCATTTGCAGCTGAAAGATTCGCTTCTGCGACCTGCTCAATGCGGGTCAAGGGTTCTACGCTTATGGGTCCGAATTGCGCGTGGTCAATCGCCCAATATTCTGCCGTATTTGCCACGGCTGACGCAACACCGGTGCCTGGATTTGTGTTTGGAGTTGCGCAAAAGCGGTCAATATCCTCTTTACCCAGCACGCTCCGTTTAAACGAGGTTGCAACGTCACCTAACGTCACATTTTTTTCAGCCGCATAAGCCCGCACGCTTGGTGATGCCTGAATCTCCATTAAATTACTCTACCAACTGGCTGATATATATTGGGTTTCCATAAACTCATGCATGCCTTCATGCCCCCCCTCGCGGCCGAGACCAGATTGCTTTGTGCCGCCAAAAGGCGCAGCTGGGTCAGATACCAACCCGCGGTTCAAGCCGACCATTCCATAATCCAGCCGTTCACAAACTTGCAAAGCCCGCTTCATATCTTCCGAGAACACATAGGCCACCAGTCCATATTCGGTATCATTGGCGCGGCGAATTACATCCTCTTGATCGTTGAAAACTTGAAGCGCAGCAACAGGCCCAAAAATTTCATCCCCCACGCAATCTGCAGTTTCTGGAACGCCCGACAATACGGTGGGCGGGTAGAAAAATCCTTTTCCCGTGGGTAACACGCCCCCAAGTTCCACTTTGGCGCCTTTTGCAACCGCGTCCTGCACGAATGCATCCACCTTATTGCGGGTATCTGAATTGACCAACGGGCCTACATCTATGCCTGCCTCTAAACCATTGCCGATTTTCAACTTCGCCATGGCAGATGTGAACTTTTCGGTAAAGGCTTGCGCAATACTTGAATGCACATAAATTCGATTTGCCGCGGTACAGGCCTCGCCCAAATTGCGCATTTTTGCCAGCATCACGCCTTCCACTGCCCCATCAAGATTAGCATCCTCAAAAACAATCGCAGGAGCATTCCCCCCCAATTCCATAGCCGGTTTCAAGACTTGGTCAGCGGCAGAATGAAGCAACTTACGCCCCACTTCAGTCGACCCTGTAAAACTGACTACCCGCACGCGCGGATCGTGTAACATGTGATCAACCAGCACGCCGGTGTTGCGGGATGGAAGAACGTTGACCACCCCTTTGGGCACCCCAGCTTCTTCTAAAAGCGGCATAAGCGCCAGCATTGTTAAAGGCGTTTCCGATGCCGGCTTTATAATGACCGCGCAACCGGCCGCCAAAGCAGGGGCAATTTTACGCGTTCCCATAGCCGCAGGGTAATTCCAAGGAGTCACCAAAACCGCAAGCCCGGCTGGCTTATGCTGCACAATGATCCGCGCCCCTGAAGCGGGTGCATGGGCAATCAGACCGTCTACGCGCACCGCCTCTTCGGCAAACCAGCGAAAAAACTCGGCAGCATAGGTGGCTTCTCCCATCGCATCGGCGTTTGCCTTGCCATTTTCTAGCGTAATTAAACGCGCAAATTCTGGCAATCGCGCCGTCATTAATTCCCAAGCTTTGCGCAAAACTTCCGAACGATCCCGCGGCGATCGTGCAGCCCATTCTTGCATGGCGGTGGAAGCCGCATTTAATGCCAAATCGGCATCAAAAACATCCGCAGAGGCAACCGATGCAATCACATCCTCTGTTGCAGGGTTCATCACATCAAAGCGCTGGGCGGATTGGCTTGGCACCCAATTCCCATCAATATAAAGGTCAGTTTGCATGACGATAGTCTCCATTTCCTTAAAGAAGCTGTCTCAAAGGATCCTCTAAACGCGCTGCAAAATCTGATATAAACGCCACAGCTGCGAAGTCAGACATGGCATTGGCAGAAAATTCAAAGGATATGAGATAATCCGTGGTTGTTTTATGGACGGTGATGCTGGGACAGCTCTGATCCAAGTGCAGAGCAGTAATAAAACTTTTACTCAGGGTTCGAATTATAAAATTGGGCGGATTTTGGGTATTGCATTGCACCGCGCGCGACAGGCGCTGCGTGTCTAAGTTTTCATAAACTCCAAGTGGCGTTAAAAGCTCTGCGACTTCAACGATCACCGCTGCATGCGGTTGATTTTGATTGCGCCAAGCAGCGGACGCAAAACTGGCCCAGACCAAATAGTCAGATATCTCAATATCCGCCTGCTCTTTTAACTTTGCTAGAAAGCTTTCTACACCAATGACGGGAATAGCCGCATTGATGCGCTTATTATTTCTTAAGACAGATTTTTCTGTGTTTCCTTGAGGCAAGTCATCAAAGCGTTCAAGATCAACGACGTGATACGGCTGGGCATATCCAGCCTTTGCCAAAAGGCTTAAATCTAAGTCATTTTCTAAGGCCAAACGCCGCGCTTTTGGTGAGGCCAAAATTTTCCCTGAACCTGCCACTACATCCGTTATTTGGCCTCCCGGTTGTTTAGGGCTGGGCTTTAAGACAGATGGCATTGCAACCGAGGTCGGTGTCTCGGCTGGAACTGTCATGGGCTTTGGAAGCGGCTGCTGAGGCGCTGCAACGCCCGAAGGTTTAACATTCGAGAGGGTCGCAATAATAGAACCTACCGGAACCTCTTGACCCGCGCCCACCAATAAATTGGCTACAAAGCCAGCTTTTCCCGCAGGCACTTCCATAGTGGCTTTATCCGTTTCTACTTCAAGCAGAATATCATCAACATCAATTTCCTCACCAACCTTTTTATGCCAGGCGATCACACGCCCGGTTTCCTGTGCCATACCAAGGGCTGGCATAACTATCTGCGATGTCACATCTATATTTGCAGGGATTGCCTCTGTTGATGTCGCACCATGCGGGGCAACCCCACTGGGCTTTTCTGTTGGGCTTATCTGCGTGCTTAACACCTCTTCAGGATCCAAAATCACAGCAACCACCTGCCCTACCGGCACACTCTCTCCGGCAGCTGCTTTTACATCGCTCAAGACGCCCTCGGCAGCTGCCTCAACTTCCATAACAGCTTTATCTGTTTCCACTTCCATCAAGGCATCACCCAGCGAAACCTGATCCCCTGGTTTTTTCAACCAAGATAGGATTACACCGGTTTCTTGTGCCATCCCCAAGGCGGGCATGATCACGTCATGCGGCATGGATCAACTCGCCTGAGCATAGTTTTCTTGCCATTTCAGCCACGCCGGCAGGGGTTGGAACCGTCAAATCTTCAAGCACTGGGGAAAACGGCACCGGCACATCCATTGCCCCCATCCGCATGACTGGAGCATCTAGATGATAGAATGCCTTTTCGGTCAGTCGGCTGGCAATTTCCCCGGTAATTCCATAGCTCTGATGGCCTTCATCTATCACGATTGCTCGGCTGGTTTTTTTCACCGAATTGATCAAGGTTTCTTCATCAAGCGGTACGATCGTGCGCGGATCAATCACCTCGGCGCTGATGCCCTGTTCTGCCAATATATCAGCGGCTTGTTCGGCGACTTGAACCATCGATGAGGTTGCGATCAGGGTGATATCATTGCCCGCTCGCTTTATATTTGCCACCCCAAACGGAATAAGAAACTCTTCCTCTGGCACCGGCGCCTTATCATTATACATGAGCTTATCTTCAAAAATCACCACCGGATTATTGTCGCGGATAGCGGTTTTCAAAAGCCCCTTCGCCTCATAGGCCGATGACGGAAGAGCCACTTTTAAGCCAGGAATGTGCGCCACCAAAGCATGTAAAGATTGACTATGCTGCGCAGCAGACCGACGGGTGGCGCCCAAATTGGTGCGTAGCACCAATGGTACATTGAGCTTGCCCCCCGACATATAATGGGTTTTTGCCGCTTGGTTGCATAATTGATCCATGATTAAAAATAGAAAATCCCCAAACATCAAATCTACGATTGGCCTGCTGCCCGTCATCGCAGCACCGACAGCTATGCCCATAAACCCGGGCTCAGCAATCGGAGTATCAACAATACGATCCGTCCCAAATTCTTCGACAAGACCAGAAAGTATTTTGAACGGAGTGCCCGCTTCAGCAACGTCTTCCCCAAGCAAAAAAATCGTTTCATCACGCCGCATCTCTTCGGCAATCGCCTCATTAACAGCCTTAGAAAGGGTGATTTCACGCATGCTCTTCTCCCATCTGCGGCGTGGCTGCAAAAACATGCAAACCCACCTCTGTTTCGCTGGGATAGGCGGCGTTCAAAGCATATTCCACCGCGTCTGAAGCCTCAGTTTTAATCTCCGATTGCAAGGCGTTTAACTCGTCTTCAGAAGCAATTCCTTGCGACGTTAACCAGGCCCCAAAATTTTTGATCGGGTCACGGTTGTTTTTCCACTCAGCTTCTTCTTCCTTTGAACGGTAATATTCTCGGTTAATATCGCCAACATGATGCCCATGATAGCGATAGGTCAACAGTTCCATAAAAAATGGGCCCTCGCCTTTCCGGCAGCGTTCAGCCAGGCGCTGCGTGCACTCATTCACCGCCAATACGTCTTGGCCATCCACCTGCAAGGCCTCAATTCCGAAAGCCTCTGCGCGCGCTGTGATATCGCCAGCCAGCGTTTCTTCAACCTTGGTGTATTCGCCATAGAGATTGTTTTCGCAGGCATAAATCACCGGAAGCTTCCACAGCGCAGCCATATTCATGACCTCATACATCAAGCCTTGCGCTGTAGCCCCATCACCAAAAAAACACACAACAATATCAGAAGTTCCTAAGCGCTTAGCCGACAAAGCAGCCCCCGTCGCGATGCCCATTGAGCCCCCCACAATGGCATTTGCTCCTAAATTGCCATTTGATTGGTCGGCAATATGCATCGATCCGCCCTTGCCACGGCAATAGCCCTCTTCTTTGCCCAAAAGTTCACAAAACATCAGCTTCAGATCCGCGCCTTTGGCCAGACAATGGCCGTGCCCACGATGGGTTGACGTGATCTTATCGCTGGTCGTTAATGCTTCACAGATCCCAACAGCTACCGCTTCTTGCCCTGAATACATATGCGTAAGACCTGGCATTTTGGCAGATAGATATAATTGATTTGCGTTATCTTCGAAGGCCCGAATACGCATCATCTGCATATACATTCGCATATATTCGGCAGAATTTGTTTGGTTTTTTTTAGACATTATATTCCATACTCATGATTTGAACTGCATGCGCAAACTACGCTACACCCCAAATTGTTTAATAGCGGTTGGCAATCGGCAGCTCTTCGGCAGGAAATAAACTAATCACTTCGCAGCCCGTATCCGTCACCACGACCTCTTCTTCGATACGTGCGGCTGAATAGCCGTCAGTGGCAGGACAATAGGTTTCAAGCGCAAACACCATGCCCGTTTTTATTTCCATTGGATGATCCATACTGACCGCCCTGCTGATAATAGGGCGCTCATGCAAGGCCAGACCAAGACCATGCCCAAATTGCAACCCAAAAGCCGCGTCTTCATTTGGAAAGCCCAAGCTTTCGGCCGTTGGCCAAACCTCGGCCACTTTATCTGTGCTCACGCCCGGCTTGATCATTTGGATCGACGCCTCGAGCCATTCACGCGCCTTGATATAGGCATCGTTTTGAGACGGCGTTGCTCGTCCAACATTGAAGGTTCTGTAATAACAGGTGCGATATCCCTGATAGCTTTGCAAAATATCGAAAAATGCCTGATCGCCAGGACGGATCAGTCGGTCTGTGAAATTATGAGGATGCGGATTACACCGTTCTCCTGAGATGGCATTGATCGCCTCGACATCATCAGAGCCCATTTCGTACAGCATTTTATTTGACAAGGCGACGATGTCATTTTCACGAACACCTGGTTTCAGTTCCTCATAGATCATATGGTAAACACCATCCACCATGCTCGCCGCTTGCGTGAGAAGTTGAATTTCATCCCAATTCTTGATCTCGCGCGCGGCCAGCATGATCTGTTGGCCATCAATCACATTAATGCCTTCTTCTTGAAGCGCGTGAAACATAGCCGTTTCCGCATAATCGACCCCAACGGGCATATCTGCCATACCTGCATCTTTGATCAATCCAGCGATTTGCTTGGCGTATTTCTTCATCAACCCAAACTCGGGCGGAATCGTCCCCCTCATACCAACCACACCGGCCAGACAATGATCTGGCTCCAACCAGTCAGAATATTTTTGGTGATGCACTGCAGCGGACCCAAAATCCCACACATATGGGCTATCATCACCTGTTAAGAGGCAAAAACGGCACATTTTATCGCGTTCCCATTCGCCGATTTTAGTCGCCGAAACATAGCGGATATTGTTCACGTCAAAAAGTAATAGCGTGCCCGCATTCGAGGCTTTCAAAGCTTGGCGCGTGCGACTTAGGCGGTAGCGACGCAACCGATCATGATCAACGCGCCGTTCAAAATCAACCGATGTGTGCCCCCAGGCTGGTAAACGACCCTCCCAACGCCAATTTGGTTCAAGATCAGCTGGCGTTAACACGTTAGGATGTAAGGCATTGGGCGTGGTCATTTAATATCTCCTCGAGCAGCTCGAATTTGGATTTTCATGGGATCAGTAATGCCCGTTTTCGCGCATGAGGCGATCGGCACGGTTTTGTGAATTTTGTAGCGCTGTCGCAAGCGTTTTGTCTCCCAGCAAAGCATCATGCATTTCTTCTCCTATCATCGCAATTAAGCGCGTAATTTCAGGCACTGGCGGGCGTGGCCACATTTGCAAAACCCCAGTTCGCGCCATCTCATCCACAATCGAAATCAACGGTGAGATCTTTTGAACTTCAGGGTCCTGACTGACGCTAAACCGCGGGCTTACCAAGCTTCCGTTCTCTATATAAAGTTTGACGGTTTGTGCTGATGTTAGCGATGTCAAAGCTGTCCAAATTGGATCAAACCGCGCTGGGTCAACATTTGCAGGAATGGCCAGCGCGTATCCTCCGATTGGCGCAATAGACCGCCCCTTTGGGCCTGCCGGCAGCGGTAGATATTCTGTTTTTTCAAACGCTGGCGATGTTGTATCCAGTTCAAATAATGGTGCGAGCAACGTCGCGCAATGCGCCATGGCGCAATTGCCTTCAGCATATGAAACCGCGCGGTCAAACCAAGACATGTTTAAAATGCCACGCGGCGAATAATCGATGAGTTCTTTGAAATACTCCGCCGCCTCCCACGCCGCGTCGGAATCAAACATGGGCCGGAAATTCTCTCCTTCCACATGCTCTCCGTCAAACCCATCTGCAGAAGGAGATAAATTTAAAACAGGTTGTCCAAAGGCGGCCATGACGAATAAAAAGGAATGTCCCAAAGGTGTGCCGCGTCCGGCATTCCAGGCCATTCCCGTCATCCCCTTGAATGGCGAATGGATTTTTTTGGCCGCAGAAAGCGTATCGGCAATTGTTAGAGGCGGGGTTAAGCCAAACTCCGCAAACACATCGCTGCGATAGACCAAGAGTTCAGGCGTTGTTTGAACCGGCAAACCATATTGCACCCCCTTATAGCGGGCGCTGGCCAAAGCTTTGGGATGAAAATCATGGGTGTCAAATCGCTCGGCCTTAATAAATGAATCCAACGGAAGAAAATGGCCCGCTTGAGCCATTTCACCAAACCAAGGCAAATCGCAGGCAACAATATCATATCTTGATTTGGCAAGGCTGGCATTTTCTAATATTTCCTCGCGCAAGCGATCAATCGACAAGGCGCGGCTTTTGATAGACAAACCGAAGATTTTTTCAAATTGTCGCTTTAAGGCCTGCATCGCCATGAAGGTCGGATCGGCATGTTCCAATAACCTGAGGTTACCGCTGAGCGGCAGCTTGACGCTCATTATCGAAGGCGGGGGTAAAACTTTTCCAGTGGAATAAGAGGATCCAAAATAATAATCAGACGCATCTTTTGAGCCCGTGAGTCCCCAGGTACTTTGCAACGCCGCCCGCGCCCGTCTGGCAAATTCTTGCCATTCACTCAACAGTTTTTCAGTCGGATGCAACGAAAATGACTTACCGCTGGATGTGCGCGGCCGGCGCAGCAAAAGCCCCCGTTTCTCAATTGCCTCAACCGCGCGAATGGCCGTGCCATAACTCATTCCAGAGGCACCGATTAAAGACGAGGTCGTAGATGTTTTACCCGAGAGATGATCCCGTAGAAGCGTTCCCAGAATGCGTGTTTCGCTATAGCCTTTCTTGATAGACAATGAGCGTTCCATTTCCATGTCAAATTGCTCAACAAAATCAAGAAAGCTTTCCAATTCTGCGTTTGCCACGCCAGATCTTGGCCGGATATCTGTTGTTTCATACGGCCCTTCCGGCGCGTCGCGATGCCGGCTGCGCGGATATGTTATGCGGCGAATAGTCGATTTTGATGACGGCATGGCGCACCCTCAGATTCCCGTTTACAGCTAGTCTGCAGGATACCATGTATAATTACCAAATTGGATTAATCCAATTTGGATATTTATGTCGGGGGCTTAAATGCGTTTTTGCGCGCGAGCAAATCCAATCGACGAATATCAACGTCAGAGAGTAATTGCTTGCGCCTCTCATGTCCTTCAAACAAACGGCTACCAGTTTGGAACATGATCACAACCATCAATAAAATGCCTAAATAAAGCTGGATCATAAAGGCCGGCGTCACGTTGAAAACCAATCCTGTATTTAAGAAATTAACCGTTAACGTTCCAATCGCTGCCCCGACAACGCCGCCTTTGCCGCCAAGAATCGACACGCCGCCAATGAAAGCAGCCACTGTGCCGGCCAGTAAAAGATATTGTAAACCCAAGGCCTGAGCCGTGCCCGAGCGCAAACCAATGATGCACCCTCCCAAGCCAGCGCATAACCCTGAAATAGCAAACACAATGATCATTGGGCGTTTCAAATCAATACCCGCAGCGATGGCTTCTTTGCGCGCCCCGCCGATCGCATAAATCTCGCGGCCATAGCGGGTAAAGGTCATAAACAAACCGACAACGATAAACATCGCAATCACCAAAAGACTGGCAGGTGAAAAATAAAGGAACATTTTGGTGGAGATAAAGTCGGGCACGCGGAAATCAGTCAACATCACTGTCTTCTCTTGCGCCGCAAATAATGCCACCCCGCGCAATAACATTAAGGTTCCAACCGTCAGAACGATCGCCCTTACCCGCAAATATGCAATAAAATAGCCCTGTATCGCGCCCACAAGCGTAGAGATAAGAATGGCAATCAACAAAGCGGTAACCGCCCCTAAACTATCTGTAAAACGCACGACAATAACCGCAGCCAAGGCCGCGTTAGAGCCAATCGACAAATCAATTTCACCGGCGATAATGCACAATGTCAGTGCCAGCCCCACAAGGCCTAACACCGCGAACCGTTCCATAATAGCATAGCCGGTTCGGTGCGTGGCGAAGAATTCATTCGTCAGCGCGAAATAAGAATAGACACAAATCGCCAATAAGACTGCAAACGCCAAATCAGGATTTTTAACGATCCAATGTTTAATATTTTTCATAAGCCTATCCTATTCTTGCGACCGGCTGCCACGGCGCACAAGCGCAAACACCATAATTGAAAAAACAATCATCAAGCCAACGGCCAAAACCCTTGGGCCGGAATTAAACCCGTGCAGCACCATCATATTATCCACAGAAGAAATGAAAACTGCGCCCAAACTCGACCGAATGGTTGATCCATACCCCCCCATAATGGAATTGCCCCCCACCATGACCGTCGCGATCACCATAATCGTCATATCCCCGCTCGACCCAAATTCAGATGAAAAGTAATTCACTTGAGCGCTTGAGACTTGCGCCGAAAATGCGATGGCCACAAAAGCCGCGCAGACTGATGCAATGGTACAAGTCTTAATAGCCATACCAAAATTTTCATGCCCCGTAGCACGCCCCGCCGCGCGGTTGGCACCAATCAAATACACCTGCCGACCAAAATTTGTGAACCTTAGAGTTAACTCGGCTACAATCGCTATGAGAATAAAGGCAATGGTTATATTGGGAAGGCCCAAGAAAGATCCTGTACCAAGCCATTCTGCCCCGTGCGGTCGACGAAAAGACACAACCAGATTGTCGCTCCAATAGGCACCAAGACCATATAGCAATCCAGCGGCTCCAAGCGTCACAACAATCGGATTTCCGCCAAGACCGATTAGCACGCCCTGCGCGCTGCCCGTCAGAATCGCAATGACCATTGTAAACAAAAAGGAAATTTCAAACCCGTAGCCTGCCGACATCGAAGTTGCAAAAGCAATGATGCTAAGCGCAGCGGTTTCTTTGAGCGACAACAGGAAAAAATTCCCCGATAGAGTTACAAAGGTCAACCCAATCGCCATGATGCCCACCAAAGCGGCATCTCTCACGATTGTTTTAAGGTTAAAAACAGTCAAAAAGTTTGGCGCTGTTGCCATGCCAACAACGAAGATAACAAGAAAAAGCGCCACCAGAGCGACCACCAACCCAGAATAATTCTGAACCAAACCCTCAAACTTTGCGGTCATACCACGAGAAGCGCTGCGCATTAGGAGACCACCTTTATCTGCTTGTCTTCATCCCCAAAAGGATGGGTTATTTGTTGCAAAACATTGGTGGGTGTGATGTCGTTTAACGCCAATTCACCCACCTGCATCCCGCGATAAAAACTAATCACTCGATCTGCCAGACCGGTAACCTCTTGAATATCCGTAGATGCGAAAACAACCGCAGCGCCATCATTTGCTAAATCGCGCAGCTTTGCATAAATCTCGGCGCGGGCACCCACATCCACGCCGCGTGTCGGCTCATTCACCAAGATAATTTTAGGCTCGATCGCCAGCCATTTCCCCAATGCGACTTTTTGCTGATTTCCCCCGGATAGAACGCCTGCTTCATTATCAAGCCGGGTCACATCTACGGTAAATTTTGTACCATTTGATAGGGCGAGATCGCGTTCGGCTTTCAAATCAATTATGCCGCGCTTTGAAATCGCCCCCAAAGCGGGCGAGGTCAGGTTTTCTATTATCGGACGTCCAAGAAACAAACCATCCAGTTTTCGATCATCCGAGCAATATGCGATGCCGCGGGCGATTGCCTCTTTTGGCGATTTGGCCAGAAAGCTTTCGCCATTATAAATAATGCGCCCGCTGCGCGATTGTCGCGCGCCTGAGATCGCAGCTAAAACATCGCCTGACCCAGATCCAAGCTGCCCCGCCAAGCCCAAGATTTCTCCAGGATATACGGCGAAGGTAAACGGCTCTAAAGTCCCATCGGGCCAAACATCGCGAACCTCCAACAGGGGCTTTGTGCGCAGAATTTCGGGGTGGGCAGGAAACATGTTTGCAAGCTCGCGGCCCAACATCAATTCCACCAAGGAGGGCACATCAAGCTCTTTTGCCGTGCGCGCTTCTTGGCTTTGACCGTCGCGCAAGACGGTAATCCGATCACAAATTTTGAAGATTTCATCCATGCGGTGGCTGACGTAGATAATCGACTTACCGCGTTGGGCCAACCGCTGAACCATCGCAAGAATACGAATGGAATCGCTTTCTCCCAACGCCGCCGTTGGTTCATCTAAGATTAAAATCTGCGGCTGTTGCGCAAGCAATCGCGCCACTTCAACCAATTGCTGTTCCCCAACAGACAAGCGTTCAACGGGTATATAAGGATCTACATCTTCAAGCCCAACCTCTTTAAGAAACGGGCTTGCTTTGCGCGCCAAACTGCTTTTGGTGGCAAAAATCGGAGCGTGCTCTCCAGAAATAAAAACGTTTTCAGCCACGCTCATTGCCGGTATCAAGCTCAGCTCTTGTTGTGCGATGGCGACCCCTGCCCGCTCAGCTTTAAGAGGGCTTGAAAACCGTTGGCTTTCCCCGTTCAGGCTAAAATCACCAGTATATCCATCGTCAAATCCACTGATGATTTTTACCAAAGTTGATTTGCCGGCCCCGTTTTCGCCAACCAAACCCATTATTTCGCCGGCGCCGATTTCGAAATCAACAGCCTTTAAGGCCTGAATTGCGCCAAATGAGCGTGAAACACCGGATAATTTCAATAATGCGGTCATTTATTTATTCCGTTTAAAATGGATATCTCTGCCGGATTTTTGCCGGCAGAGATACAGTTTTGGGGCTGTTAGTCTGCCCAAGCGCCCGAGCATAGCTCTTCGATTGTATAGAGCTTACCATCATAACCACGCAGCGCCGTCGTTTCGATAGTATCTTTGGTCACTGAGGGGTTTGGCGTGAAATTAATGTAATTGGCCAATTTACCTGTGTTCAGGTATTCTTCTACCATTTTGATCGCCAATTGCCCTTCATGAAGCGGAGATTGCAGCGTTGTTCCAAACTGCTTGCCTTCTTCGATCAGCTGTTTGTCACCATTACAGACCGTTCCAACAGCAATCACATCTTTGCCCATGACCATGCCAGCTTCTTCCAAAGCCTTGATACCGCCTGTCAAGATCGCATCATCCATTCCATAAACGAAATCAATACTTTGCCCTTGCAACGCCGCAATCATTTTCGCCGCGCCTTTATAGCCATTTGCTTGACCAAAGCCTTCATCCACATCGCCGATGATTTTCAAATCTGAGCCAGCGATGGCTTCTTTGAAGGCATTGATAGACAGGCCATAGCCGCCATAAGAATGGGGGTATGACAAGGCAAGAACATTGAAGCCTGTCCCACCCGCTGCTTTTTTCGCTGCCGCTGCTTCACGCATCATATAACCGGCATTGCGCGCGCGCAAACGATCATCTGGACCTGCATATCCAAAAATATACTGTTTGTCCTGCTCGTTTGGCAGCTGGTTTATTTTCAAAACAGGTATGCCGGTTTTGGCCAAAGCGCGTAGCGAACCCAAACCTGCTACTGCATCAGAAGGCCACCAGATGAACACATCAGGCAATTGGCCCGTTGCCAAAACCTGTTGCACTTGTTGATCCTGTTCAGCTTGGTTGTATTGGTTTTCATATACTTTAATATCGAAGCCTTTTAGAGCTGCGGTTTCTTTAATCCCTTTAATGAAACGGCCAACATAAGCCTCCCCTGCGGGTCCGTTAAAAGAAACAATGGATGCAGCCAGCACTGATGTGGCCATGCCGCCCAGTGCGACGCTTGCCGCAACTGCAACCCCGGCCACCTTATTCAAATAAGACATGTTCGTCCTCCCTAAATGTTTTGCTACTTTCGCAGCTCTTTCAAACCAACAGCCAAAAGCCAAAATTCAGAACCATTAATTAGTCCAGTATGGATCAATTAAATTCATTTTGGATGCATTCGAATTTTGCACCGCGAAATCTTTTGACAATGATGGATCGGTAATTGGAACCGATTAGTAAATAATAAAAGTGCACTGGGAGGCTTTTACCATGGACCCGCAAAGATTAGCAGGAAAAAACATATTAATTACCGGCGCAGCACGCGGCATGGGCGCAACCAACGCGGAACATTTTGCGCAACAGGGCGCAAATGTTTGCCTCGGAGATTTAGACATCGATTTAGCCAATAAAATGGCAGAAACCATCAATGCGCGCGGCAATGGAAAAGCGATTGCGGTTCAAATGGATGTTACCAAACGCGAAGACAACGCGGCTGCCGTGGCCGCCACTGTGGATGCTTTTGGCATGATCAATATCGGCCTGTTCAACGCAGGTCTTAATAAGCCACGGTTTTTTATGGATATTGATGAAGACAATTGGGATATGATCATGTCGGTCAACACAAAGGCGATGTGGCTTGGCATGCAAGAAACAGCGCGCCAAATGATTAAACAGGGTCCGCAAGAACACGTATATAAATTGATCAATGTTGGCAGCATTGCCTCCCGTAAGCCTTTGGTGGATGTGACCGTCTATTGCACTTCAAAATACGGATGTTTGGCGTTAACGCATTGCGGTGCCGTCGCGTTGGCGGAACATAATATTACCGTGAACGGGTATGCTCCCGGCGTGGTTGTTACGCCGCTTTGGGAACAGCTTGACAAAGATTTAGTTGAAATTGGCTTCAAAGAGCGGGCGGGGCAAGCTTACGAAGATATCACCAATAATGAGCTTGTGATCAAACGCGTCTCCTACCCCGATGATGTAAAAGGCACAGCGGCATTTTTGGCCAGCCATGACAGCGATTATATGACCGGTCAAATGCTGCATATCGATGGCGGTTGGTGCATCCAATAAAAATGCAGTTGAGCCGATAATTGAAAGTGGCAGACTATGAAATTAGGGATGGCAGGCCTGGGCCGCATGGGCGTTCCCATGGCCAAAAATCTGATCAATGCTGGTTTCGATATTCAAGTCTGGAACCGCAACCCTGAGCGCAGCGCATCTTTTGCGACTGAAATGCAGTGCCAGATCGCTCAAACACCAGAAGCCTTAGCCTCTACCTGCGATATCGTTATTACAATGCTTGCCGATGATGCCGCCTCTCAAGACGTCTATCTGGGCGAGGCGGGCTTATTAAAAGGCAAAAAAGCCATGGTGTTCATTGAGATGAGCACTGTCAGCCCGAATTGGATCAACCGATTACAAAGCCAATCAAGCCGTGCTGCTATCATAGACGCGCCGGTTTCCGGCGCCACCCAAGCCGCTCAAGCGGGCAAATTGATGATTATGGTGGGTGGGTCAGAGGAAATAGCGCAGCCTTTGCTGCCAATTTTTGACGCTTTGGGCGAAAAAACGATCATCCTTGGCAAGCAATCTGCAGGTGCGACGATGAAGCTTGCGATCAATTCGGTGATACACAGCTTGAATCAGGCCGCCGCAGAATCGCTTAACCTCGCCCAAGCCGCAGGCATTGAGCTTCCCTTGGCTTATGAAGCGTTGGAATCTTCGGCTGCTTGCGCGCCCATGTTACGCTATCGCAAACCACTTTATTTGGATGAGCGGGCGCATCAAGTTACGTTCACCGTTGGCTTAGCAGCCAAGGATGTCGATCTTGCCACACGCTTGGCGCGGAGCTTGGATGTTCAAATGCCGCAAGCAGAATTGAACTTAGGTATTTTGAATCAGGCCAGCCAAAACGGCTATGCCAACCGCGATATGGCCTCAGTAATCAGCTATCTGAAAAAGGAACACACATGAAGGCGGTTTTATTCGTAGGGGGCTGGCAAGGCCATAAGCCAACTGATTTTGCACAATGGTGCTCTGACTTGTTGATGGCGGACGGATATGTCGTTGAAATCTACGATACGCTCGTGCCTCTAGAGCAGCCCGAAACCTTATCTGATGTGAATGTCATCATACCCATTTGGTCAAGCGCGCGATCTTCTCATCAGCCCGAATTTGGGAATATGACAAAAAAACAGGAGGATGGACTACTAAAATTGGTTGCCTCGGGCTGCGGCTTAGCCGGATGGCATGGTCATATGGGGGATGCCTTCCGCGATCGCCCAACCTATCACTTTTTGATCGGGGGGCAATTTGTCGCCCATCCTCCAGGTTGGCCCGATAATCCTATTCCATCGGATGATTTCGTTTCTTATGACGTGACCATAACCCGGCCCAATGACCCGATCGTAAAAGGTATCAAAAGTTTCGAGCTCGTTTCCGAACAGTATTTTATGTTAACCGATGCCTCAAATGAAGTGTTGGCGACCACGACTTTTTCAGGCGATCATTTATGGTGGATCGAAGGCACTGTCGTGCCAGTAATTTGGAAACGCAGATGGGATAAGGGACGCATTTTCTATTGTTCAATCGGGCACCGCCTTGAGGATTTGAAAGTGCCAGATGTGACAGAAATCGTAAAACGTGGAATTTCTTGGGCTGCTCGAAAACTTGATGATTGATGCTTTATGGAAACAGGAAAACTATAAGGTCGCCGTTAAAACAGTTTCTAATACCATAGAGAACGCGTGTTATCGTCTGATCTTCTCTTCGGCCAAAACACATCATTTGGAGAAATAGCGGATTTATGATACAATATCTTGGGGCGGCACACCTCCCATGCAAGCCCCAACAAACTGCCCGGGCATCAAAGTTTCCTCATGGCTTCGATGCACGGGCTTTTTCTTTAATTTTAAATTGAGTTTTTGCCGCAAACAGCCAGACGGATCAATAAAGTTTGGATACGCAAGAATGCTAGGCTGTAGTATGTCGGCGTAACTAAATTTCAGAGGTAATTAAACTGCGCCAACCAAGTTGGGATTTACTGGCGCTGAAGAAGATACTTTTCTTTCTTGGACAACTTCATCGTAGTACGCCTTTGCAACGTCACGAATGTCGCCACGGGCCAACCCAATATCTGACAACTCATAATCACTCAGCTTACTCAATTCGTTGAAAGTGACTTTGCTTGCCTTGTTAGCAACATGCCGTGTTTGCCAGCCACCGAATACGTCTACAAATAATCCAAACATCTCAATCTCCATCGTTTGACTTGAGCGTCAGATAGTCCCTTTGAATATCACTCACATCCCCCAAAGTTAGAATTGCTGCTATGCAGCATTTGCAACTCTTAGGCCCCCCCAAATGAATAAACAAAATGACAGACGTCTTAAGGGCGTTGGTAATGCTATAGGTAATAGCCCCAAGAAAAGAACGAGAAAGCACCCTTGGCATATTCCTTGGGGAACGAACTGCCTGATGTGTCAAAGTCCAGTCTATCACGATGGTCAGATTTATTGGTCACTATGCTTAAGCCATCTACAAGAGACAGACCTGGGGCCATTCCGCAAGCGACCTGAACCTGTAGCTATGGACTATAGCTGATGGGTGTTTGTTTTCACTGCGAGAGGCCATATGAAGCCCATAGAAGCACTCAGAAGTTCTGTAGCGACACATGCAGAGTCCAAATAGATGTACTCAGAATGCCTCTGAAAGCCCATACGAGCGTCGAGAGAATCTAGAACACTGGGATAGGGTAAATTACGCTTATGAACTTCACCTTAAGCACCCTGTTCTAGAGAGAGATAATTGGCTTCAGGAGTACATAGACAACCCAACAACCAAGAAAATTACCTGTAACCCTGACCTTCTTAGAAGCCCTAACCCCATTATTGCAAAGAACTGTAACAGATATACTCAGTACAAGGTTGGGGTGAATATCAGGGATTATTATGAACTCTCACGTAGCTGATTCTTCCTACCAAGCAGTTAACAACCGCTCTAACTGAATAGGTGAAAGGCTATCGTGGGTTATTTTCCATGTAGAAAACAAAATAAATATGTGTCGCTATCGTGTGTGGTTAACGTGTGTGGTGAGAAACAAATATCACCCAACCAAACACATGTAATTAAACGATTTTATGATTAATTAAGATGATGGCGGAGGAGGTGGGATTCGAACCCACGGTAGACTTTCACCTACGTCGGTTTTCAAGACCGGTGCATTCAACCACTCTGCCACTCCTCCGACGAACCCCGCATAGCTGCAGAAGATTGATTCTAAAAGAGCCAATCTTAAATAAAACAGACTTTCGTAGCCAAATTGGCTTAAAATCAATATCATGGCGCGACCTCGCACCAAAAACCTCCATTCCCATTCGCTGTTTATGTTTGCGCGGCTGAAAAACAATCAGCTCTTCTAAAAGATTAACCCCATGAGCCAGCAGCCGGCATTGAAACTTCATCATTAACCGATAAACTGTGTTTACGGCATATCAGGTATAGGTAGAGCAATGTTTTGGCGGTTTTCACCACTTCAAATTAAAAAAGCAGGGGCAATCACATTTTTTATGTTTTGCATCTGCGCCTTTTTGGGGCAGGTTGCCTGGTCGTTTGACACCAAAGCCAAAGCCGCCTACGCGATTGATCTGACCAGTGGTTCCGTGCTGCTGTCAAAAAACTCAGAAACGCCCTTGCCGCCAGCTTCTATGTCAAAACTGATGACGCTTTATATGGCGTTCGAGTTTATCCGAGCGGGCCGTTTAAACCTGGATGAAAAGCTGCCTGTTTCTGATCATGCAGCCAGCTATGGTGGCTCAACAATGTTTCTGGATACATCCGATCGCGTCACGGTCGAAGATCTCTTGCGCGGGATTATTGTACTATCTGGAAATGATGCCTGCGCGGTCATCGCCGAAGCCCTATCGCCCGATGGAACCGAAGCGGGCTTTGCCACTATGATGACGCAGCGCGCGAAACAACTTGGCATGACTCAGTCAACTTTTACAAATTCAAATGGCTGGCCACAGATCGGACACGCGATGAGCGCGCATGATCTAGGTCTTTTAGCATCCGCTCTGATCAAAGACTTTCCAGAATTTTACCCGCTTTTCGCCGAACAACGCTTTGAATTTGATGGAAGAGCCCCTGCGAATACACAAAACCGTAACCCTTTGTTGAAATTGCAGATCGGAGCCGACGGGTTAAAAACGGGTCATACAAAAGAGGCCGGATATGGGCTTGTAGGATCGGCCGTACAGGGCGAGCGCCGTATTGTGTTTGTGCTTTCAGGCTTGGGTTCGGCGCGCGAGCGCGCGGAGGAAGCAGAAGCGATGGTGAATTGGGCCTTCCGACAATTCTCGCTGCGCCCCCTCAGATCAAAAGGTACCCCGCTGGCATTGGCGCCGGTTTGGAATGGCAGCGAAAAATCAGTTGCTTTGTCCTTGAACCAAGACCTAAAAATTCTGGTACCCGTAATGAGCAAAGACAGTTTGACCTTGCGGATTGAATATAAGGGGCCGATCCCCGCCCCTATCAAACAAGGTGATAAAATAGCGGATTTGATCGTTTCATCTGATGGTTTACCCGACAGCCGCTACGATCTTTTCGCGGCAACCTCAATTTCAGTTGGTGGGTTTTCTGCGCGGCTGAGAACCGCGGCGATCACCTTGAAAAACATGCTGATCGACGGTCCAGAGGCGGCATTTTGACTTATCCCGGGCGTTTCATCACGTTTGAGGGCATAGATGGGTCTGGCAAATCAACGCAAACCAAGCTTTTGGCGGCGCGCTTGCAAGACGAAGGCTATGATATTATTTTGACGCGAGAGCCCGGTGGCTCAGAAGGTGCAGAAGAAATTCGCGATCTTGTTCTACAAGGCGCAACCGATAGATGGTCTGCTGAAACCGAAATACTATTATTCACTGCGGCCCGGCGTGATCACATCGAACGCACGATTTTACCCGCGCTCATTCAAGGCAAAATCGTCATCTGCGATCGCTTTGCGGATTCAACCCGCATGTATCAAGGTATAAGTCGGGGCGATCTGCGGGCGCTTGTGGATCAGTTGCACCGCCTTATGATCCCATATGATCCCGATATTACGATTTTAATCGATATGGATCCAGAAATCGGATTGAAACGGGCGAAAGCGCGCGCAACAGCAGAGGAACGTTTTGAAGATTTTGGCCTCGATCTGCAACAACGCATGCGCAGCGGATTTTTAGAGCTGGCGCGTGAATTCGAAACGCGTATCGCGGTTGTGGACGGCAATCGTGATATCGTAGAACTGGCCGAAACCATATATCAACGCGTTAAACTGGCGCTCTCATGAAAGATCTTGAGCCGCTGCCGCTGTCCGATAAAATTTCCGGGGCGCCGCATCCCTCTGAAGCCACCACAATTTTTGGTCAGGATAGCGCTCAACAACAATTTTTAAACGCTTTTGACAGGGGCAGGTTGCATCACGCATGGTTGCTGAGCGGCCCGCGCGGCGTTGGCAAAGCAACGCTTGTTTGGAAAATTGCCAAATTCTTGCTCACAACGCCAAATGCGCCGGCCCAAGACGGCCTGTTTGGCGCGATGAGTCAACACGTATCGAATTTGGAAACACCACCAGACCACCCCGCCCTGCCCCGTATACTGGCCGGTTCAGAGCCCGCGCTTTGCGTGCTTAGGCGCAGCTATGATGAAAAACGCAAACGCTTTAAGCAAAATATTACGGTTGATGATGTGCGCAGCCTAAAAAGCTTTTTCGGCCTGTCAGCGGCCGATGGCGGCGCACGCGTGGTGATAATTGATGCCGCCGATGATATGACGGGTAGCGCCGCCAATGCGCTGTTGAAAATGCTGGAAGAGCCGCCCAAAAACGCCTTTTTGTTTTTGATCAGCCATCAACCGGCCGCCCTTTTACCAACGCTACGGTCGCGCTGCCGAGAGCTGCGCCTCTCAGCCTTATCGCATGATATGATGCAGCAAGCTTTGACTCAGGCAAAAATCCACCTTTCTGAAGAACAAAGCTCACTCTTCACGCGCCTCTCTGCAGGGTCAGCCGGTCAAGCGATCCGTTTGGCTCAGCTTGACGGAGATGCGCTTTACAGCGCGCTAATTTCAACCCTGCAAACGTTGCCCAGCCTGAACCAAAGCGCCGCTTTAAAACTGGCTGAAAGCTTTGCAGGGCAAGCGAATTCAGAGCGTTTTGATTTGTTGATAGACCTTATCGATTATATTTTAGGGCAAGCTGCGAAAACATCGCTTATCCCGCTGGATCCGGATTCGGATCCTACAACGCTTGACCAAAAGCTGTTCACAACACTTCATAAAGGGCCAATAGGCGCCCGTAAATGGGCCCTCTTGCAGCAAGATATTTCACAACGAATGCGTCATGGGCGGGCGGTCAACCTTGACCCGGTGACATTGATCCTAGATATGTTCTTCAAGATAGAAAAATGCGCTGCAGCATTGTAAGAGCCAAGGGCCGTGAATGAACATATCCCCCGCGATCACAGATAGCCATTGCCATCTGGATTTCCCAGATTTTGCCGATGAGCTTGACACTATAATAAGCCGAGCGCAGGCCGCGGGCGTTCATCGCATGGTAACGATTTGTACAAAATTACAGAATGAACCCTCTGTACGCGCCATCGCCGCGCGATATGCACCTGTTTTTTACGCGGCTGGCACCCATCCGATGAGCGCAGCAGATGAGCCTTTGGTCACCCTTGATGAGCTACTGGCGCTTTGTAAACACAAAAAAATGGTGGGGATTGGGGAAACCGGTCTTGATTATCATTATTCAAGCGACAGCGCCGAGATTCAAAAAACCTCGCTTTTGGTGCATATACGCGCAGCGCAACAAAGTGGGTTGCCCCTGATTATTCATGCCCGCGCAGCGGATGAAGACATCGCAGACATTTTGAGCGCTGAGTATAAAAATGCGCCCTATTCTTGCGTCATGCATTGTTTTTCCTCTGGCGAAACCTTGGCGCGCAGATGTTTGGATTTGGGGTTTTACCTATCGCTCTCTGGAATCACAGCCTTCCCCAAAAGCGATCAGCTACGGGCAATTTTCAAATTCGCGCCGCAAGAGCGGCTTTTGGTGGAAACCGACAGCCCTTATTTGGCGCCGCCACCCCATCGTGGCAGGCGTAATGAACCTGCTTATGTCGCGCTCACCGCCCGCGCAGCGGCGACTTTCTTTGGGCAAGACTATGCTGCGTTCGCAGCGCAGGTTGAGAAAAATTTTAACCGACTTTTTGTAAAAGCTGCCGCCTATGAGACCATGCAATGACAGACCAGTTACGGTTTCGAATTTTGGGATGTGGGTCCTCGGGTGGGGTGCCGCGGCTTGGCGGAAATTGGGGGGCTTGCGATCCCAATAATCCCAAAAATGCCCGAACGCGCTGCTCGCTTTTGGTTGAGCGCCAAAGTGAAAATGGCCGAACACAAGTGCTGATTGACACCTCACCGGATATGCGCGCGCAGCTTTTACAGGCGCAAGTGGGCCGTTTGGATGCGGTGCTCTACACGCATGACCACGCCGATCATGTGCACGGGCTGGATGATTTACGCATGATTGTGTTCAACCGGCGTAGCCGCCTGCCCGTTTGGGCCAACCAAGTTACAAGCGCCGGCCTGCTTAGCCGCTTTTCTTATGCGTTCAAACAACCTGAGGGCTCTGCCTACCCCCCCATCTTGCAGCTCAATCACATCGAAGGGCCAGTGAAGATTGATGGCGCAGGCGGCCAGATTGAATTTACACCGTTTGAAGTTGCGCATGGGCAAATCACTGCATTGGGGTTCCGGATCGGTCCCGTGGCTTACTTACCCGATGTTTCAGCCATGCCCCCTGCTGCATGGGAGGCTCTGGCTGGCATTGACTGCTGGATACTGGACGCGTTGCGCCGTGATCCGCACCCCTCACATTCCCATCTGGCCCAAAGCATTGAGTGGATTGATCAATCAAACGTTGCGCGCGCCGTTTTAACCAATATGCATAATGATTTAGATTATGCCACCTTGCAGGTGGAGCTTCCCAAACATATTCTGCCCGCTTTTGACGGGATGGTTCTCTCCTATGATCTTTGATCTTTTTAAGCCCCGGCCATGCACGCGTTAATTGAAGTTATTTTTCCGGTTTTTTTGGTCATCGGGTTCGGCTATGCTGCGGTCTGGGCAGGCTTTTTTTCAACAGATTCTGTTGATGGATTGATGCGTTTCACACAAAACTTTGCTATCCCATGCCTTTTATTTGGTGCGATCGCCTCGCTTGATTTGAGCCAAGTTTTTGATTTTGCGCTTCTGTTTAGTTTTTACAGTGGAGCAACGGTCTGTTTTCTGGCCGGATTATTTGGATCAAGGCTTTTGTTCCAGCGGCCTTGGGAAGATTGCGTTGCGATTGGCTTTTGCTGTCTGTTTTCCAATTCACTCATGCTCGGTTTGGCGATTACCGAACGCGCCTATGGCGCGGCCGCATTGACCTCAAATTACGCGATCGTCGCCTTGCATGCCCCTTTTTGCTACTGCCTTGGCATCTTAACCATGGAAATTGTACGCAACCGGCAGAAATCGGTGATGCCCGTTGTAAAAAGCGTCTTTATCGCCATGTTCAAAAATGCTCTCTTTCTAGGCATTCTGGTCGGCTTTGCCGTCAATTTTCTAAAAGTCCCGCTGCCCAGCCCTGTCACCGAAGCCGTTGACATGTTGATCCAAGCCGCCTTACCGGCAGCTCTGTTCGGGATGGGGGGCGTTTTGTACCAATACCGGCCTGAAGGCGATACAGGGCCAATTTTATGGGTTATGGCGGTGGCCCTGCTGCTGCATCCCTCTTTGGTCTGGATAAGCGGGCAAGCACTGTCACTTGAGCAAGCGGGGCTGCGCTCGGCTGTGTTAACCAGCGCGATGGCCCCTGGCATCAACAGCTATGTCTTTGCCAATATGTATGGGGCTGCGCGACGCGTTGCAGCGTCGGCAGTCTTATTCAGCACCTCAGCCTCGATCATAACCGTCTGGTGCTGGTTATATATTTTACCCTAAATTATCTGATCATTATGCATATTTTTCAATATGCTATGATTGAAATCCGGCTTAGGCTGTGGTGCATAAATTTGACAATATCAACCACAAAAGTTATCGGATCTTCATGACTGCACAACATATATATGGCCGTTATCACGTTTCTCCGCAAATCGATGTAGCGGATGTTGATGGTTTAAAAAAAGCCGGCTTCACGACTATAATCTGTAACCGACCAGATTTTGAAGTTCCTTTAGAACTGCAATCCGAGGTTATAAAAGTCGCAGTTGAAGCGGCTGGAATGCGGTTCGAAGTGTTGCCACTGAGCAGCCACAGCATGGACCGAGACACCATTGCCCATCAATTTGAACTGGTAGAGCAATCACAAGGGCCCGTTCTGGCCTATTGTGCCTCTGGAACACGATGCACGATAATCTGGGCCTTATCACAAGCGGGTCTGCGTGACGCAGAGGAAATTTTATCCTTAACCGCACAAGCGGGCTATCCATTGGACGGGTTGCGGCCTTATCTTACCAAAAATTCATAGCTTGAAAGCCACGCCGGGCTTTACTTCAACAGCAGGTTAGATTGCCATTTGCTTGGAGTTCAAACCGAAGGCAAACGCAAAAGTCCGCTCAAACCTCGCCTTCATGGCCCTCGGCCGGCGTTTCATTGCCCCTCGGCTGCGCTCCCCCCTGCGACTCACCCTGCTCAGGAATCGACACAGGCTCAGTAAGCTCAGTTTCAAGAGCGTTTAAAACGACCGCGCGCCGCAGCCCTATTTTCCCTAACCTCACCGGCAAAGGCGCAGCGCCCCCTTCGGGCCTAAGCAACGCGTTGTCAAAAACCGTTTGAGGAAGGGGTAAGATCGTGCCTTTCCGCCATTTTTCAAGCGCGTTCCAAGGTATTGAAAAGCGATGCAGCTCTGCGCGTAAATTCGCCTGGAGTGACATCAAATCGGTTTGTGCGCCCAATTTTAAACCTTCGCCGTTTTGCATCACCGCGCCCAAACTCATTATTTCGCAAGGAACCCCAACCATAATCACTAAATTATCCGCGACCTCCTCAACGGAAAAACTGGTTTGAAATATCGTGAAATGAGAACTGCTTAACCACAAACTCAAAGCGTCCGGATCCTTTGCGGGAAACACCAAGCGCAATCCTTTCAAAGCTTCTTGCAAGCGCGCAGAAAGCCCCTTCAGCGGCATTGATCGCAAAACATCATCTATGAAGGGGGCGACCAACGCAAAATCAGTGCGCGTTGAGGCGCGTCCGCGGGCCAAAGCGCGCCCCGAAACGCGCCCCAATGTTTGGATTTCGATCAAACACCTGAGCGCAGTCCAGTTCAAGGCTGCAAAACCTAATGCCTCATCTTCGCCCTTTAGGGCACCAATCAGAACAAAATCTTTCAAAGCTATAGCGATATCCTGCGCTAAAAGCAGCTGCGAGTCGTGATGCGCTGGACGCAACGCTAAGTTCATCTGCCCGAGTGCTGATTTGGCAACAGCGATTTGCAAACCTTCACTGATGATCCGGTGGACCTGCTTTCCTTGTGGGCGCGCCAAGCTGGCTTTTTGGCGCAATATATTGACGGCTCTTTCGATCGCGCTTTTCCTTAGCAAGATGACGTTTCCGACCCTGTGAGAAAAGCTTTAGCCTTGAGATGCTTAAAATTTCCTTTAAACGCGTTTTGCGGAGCCGCCATCATCCAAGGGCAATAAAACCCGAAACCCTGCGCCACCTTGGCCCGGCAAATACGAAATATCTCCGCCCAAGCGCTGCATTATTTCTTTGCAGATCGCCAATCCCAATCCCGCACCGCCAGCTTTTTGATCCCCAGCCCGTGAAAATTTCTCAAAAATCAGATCTTGCTGATCCTTTGGGATACCGCGGCCATTATCCACGAAGTCCAAAACCAACTGACGACCTCTTTGAAATCCTGTTACGGTAAGGGATGGCGCCGCCGCTTCACAATATTTAACCGCGTTGGCGATTAAATTGATGAACACTTGGCCAAGCCGCATATCGTCGGTTTTTATCTCAGGGCAGTTTTCGGGCAGCTTTACCCGCAACGCTAATTTATCTAGCTCGGCTCCACCACCGACTGTCAACGCTGCGCGTTGCAACAAGGGCTCAATCGCGGTGCTGCTAATCTTTAACGTGACTTGCCCATTCTCTAGCACGCTCAAATCAAGCAGGTCGTCCAAAAGCTGGGTTAGCCTGAGCGATTCTTCGTGAATGATCCCCGCATATTTGTTCAAATCACCCGTGGATAAATCGGGGCCATCGCGCAAAATTTCGGCAAAAGCCAATATAGAAGTCATTGGGGTGCGCAGTTCATGGCTGATCTGGGATAGAAAGGCATCTTTTTGCACGGATAGCCTGGTCAGTTTATCGTTTGCGCGCCGCAATTGGCCCGCCGTGCGCACCAATTCATCCGATTTCATTTCTAGCCGACTTGAATATTCAAGCATTTGGGCCGTTTCATCGGCCACCGCCATCAGATCCTGAACAGAGACGGCAAGACCACCCATTATTTTTCCCATCATCGCATGCGCCGTCGCCGCCCCAACCGATCCTGCAAGCGCCCGCTCTAGTTTTTGTAAAAACTCTGGTGTGGGTTCAGGAAGATATCCAGCCCCACCTTGCTTCACAACTTCACTTTGAAACAAAGCCTGCGCTTCGAGGGATCCCAAGATCCGTTGCGCCATAACCATCAGCTCTTCGCTTTGCCCAACCCGGCCATTCCAACTATGCGGGCTGGGAGCGTAATCAAAGGTATTCACGAATTGTACCGCCTGCAGCCGTTCCAGGGGTGATGGAAAACTGATCAATGACACAAAAACAAATACCAAGCTGTTCAAAGAGATGCTCCAGAACACCGCATGCACCAAGGGATCTAAACCCGAAATTCCAAATAAAGCCTGTGGGCGCAACCAAGAAATTTCAAACGGACCCAGCTGCATAAGCTGCAGCAAAAATCCAAGATCCAAACCCAAACTTGGAATAAAAAGAGTATAAAGCCAAATACCAAAGCCCGTGCCAACCCCCCATAAAGCCCCAAGACGAGTTGCCCCGCGCCAGAAGATACCACCAATCAAGGCCGGCAATACTTGTACAACACCGGTAAATGACACCAAGCCAATAGCGGCCAGCGCAGCGCCCCCGCCCGACAACGAATAATACAGATACCCCAAGAGCAAAATCACCGCGATTGACAAACGCCGCGCCATTAAAACCACTTTACGTACATCGCCCGACATGCTCAGCATATTGCCACTGACCCGCAGAAAAAGTGGCATCACCACATGGTTGGAAACCATCGTTGATAAGGCGATTGAGGCCACAATCACCATTGAGGTGGCCGATGAGAACCCGCCTAAAAAGGCTAGAATGGCCAGACTGTCTTGCCCCTGAGACAACGGCAAGGTCAAAACGAACAGATCCGGATTGGCGTCCGATGGCAAGATATCAAGCCCCACAACCGCGATTGGCACCACGAAAAGCGACATCAACAGCAAATAGAGCGGAAAGGCCCATGAGGCGGTTTCCAAAAATGCCTCATCTTCATTTTCAACCACCAAAACCTGAAACATCCGAGGCAGGCATAAAAATGCCGCCGCTGACAAGAATGTCAGGCTGGCCCAGCGGCTGTTATCAACGCTCCAATGCGCCAAAGACGACTGATCAATTTTTGCAAATGTCTGGCCGATTCCTCCCATAACCCCCCAGACAACGAAGACACCAACCGCCAAAAGCGCAAACAGCTTCACAATCGCCTCAACCGCAATCGCAATCACCACGCCGTGATGTCGTTCATTCACATCCAAGTTTCGGGTTCCAAAAACGATGGTGAATAAAGCCAAGCCAACGGCAACCCAAAACGCCGTATTGCCCCCCAATGTTGCGCTTTGTCCAACCTCTCCCGACGCTGCGAACACTTCAAAGGATAGGGTGACAGATTGCAGTTGCAGCGCGATATAGGGGGTTGTGCCGACCACAGCCAAAAATGTGATCAAAGCCGCCAAACTGTTTGATTTTCCAAATCGAGACGATAATAAATCCGCTATCGAGGTGACCCTTTGGCTGCGACCGATGCGCACCAGCTTGCGCAAAACCCACCACCAGCCAAACATGACCAATGACGGTCCGATGTAAATTGTCAGAAACTCTAACCCTGAGCGCGCAGCATAGCCAACGGCGCCATAAAAGGTCCAGGCAGTGCAATATATTGAAATGGATAAAGTATAAATCCAGGCGCTGCGCAACCATCGCCCGCGGCCGCGCATCGCGGCTTTTTCCGCAATAAACGCTACTGCGAACAACAACCCGACATAAAGTAAGCACACGAAAATGAGCAGATTCAACATTAGAGTTCGGCCTTATCGGAACCCGATACATCTATCGAGCGCTGAACATCCTCGGGCAAATGCCGCAATTTCCAAGACAAAACAAACTGACTTACGATCAAAAGGAGCCAGACGCCAAACACATAAAGACCCGCGCTGGAAATTAAGATCGACGGCTTTTCGATAGACTGCCACAGGAATGGCACGCTCCATAAAAAAATGCCCAACAGTGGCAGAATATGCGCCGCGTCAATCACTCTGCGCGCCTTGTAATTGCGCCGTTCTAAAAAAACGGGTCCTTGTGGCATGCTTATGCCCCAGCCAATTCGCGGACAGCGTCTAACATCTCTTGATTGGAAAACGGCTTTGTCATGAACCGGCTTGCGCCTAGAGCTTCGGCCATTTGACGGTCTTTCGTCTGGCCTCGCGCCGTCAACATCAATACTGGAATCTCCAAACATTCAGGGGTAAGCCGAATTTCTCTTAAAATATCATAACCGCTTTTACCTGGAAGCATCACATCCAAAATAATCAAATCGGGCAGGCTGGTTTTAATGACAGCATTGGCATCATGCCCATTCGCATGCGTCTTGACCTGCCATCCATCGCGCGACAGAATATATTGCACCGCCTCAATGATGTTTGGCTCATCCTCGATAAGCAGAACCGTCTTCGCCATCGTTCCTCCCAAAACTGACTGCTGTGACCAGCACGGCTTAAGCGATACTTAACAATATTTCTTCAACGGATGTCAAAACTCTTCGGCGAACACAGAAATTTCGCGGCGCGCAAAACAATCTGCGCGCGTGCAAAGCCGGCAGGTTAAGCCAACTTCACGCGGCATCTGCGCGTGTGGCATTTCTGCAGATGGCACCTGAGATACGCTTTCGTGGGGCTGAAGCAGCATATAGCCCACGGGCAACACAGGATCAGCGCGCGCTGGAATTTCCGGAAGCTGGGCGAAGGAAACGCTTTGAAACAGCCCTCCTTCACGCCCATTTTGTTGAAGCTTGAGGCGGATCGGACGCATTGGAAGTTGCAGCGCTTCAAAAACTGGCCAAATAGCACAAAACCCAGCCGATATGGGCAATTTAAACCCTGGAACGGGTTTGTTGAACAGCACGCTTCCTGAGGCATCACAAATCAATAGGCCCACCTCAACGTTTAAAATCTGGGCGCCCAGAGATGCCATGCGCCGCATAACCACTGGTAAGGCTTGGCCTGAGCGGCGGGCAGCCTCAACAGGATCGCTGCCAAACTCATTCAAAATACGCGACAACGTGGTTTGCGGCAACGCAAGAGCATCTTTTTGATACTGCGCAAGGTAATCCTGCAATAACTTTTGCGCTTGGACCGACAATTGAGGATTCGCCTCGACGCGACGTGTCACATCGCCCCCGCTTTCTTCAAATTCTTCAAAGTAATACCGCCGCGTGGCCAAAAGCCCATCAAGTTCTTCGCGCGGCGATAAGATATTGTTTTGGTCTGCATCCTCGGGATCTAAAAATCCTACCAAGGCTTGGGCTCCAGCTGCCAACCGGCGGCTATCCTCGTTTAAATTGCGGTGAAACCGGTTTTGCCATTCAGGCTCGATATTGGTGGTTTCAGCCAGAATAGCGCTTGTAGAACGGATTGCGGTTGCTGCGCTGAGCACTTCAAACAGGGAACCTGCCAAACGCGGATCATGCGACAAACGATCGGCCATCGCATTCACCATATGTTCAAGTTCGCGGTATTTCCCATGCAGCGCGACCAAACGGTTTGCCCAGGGTAAAAACCGTGCGGCAAAATCGGCGGTATCTTTTGGCAACACTGTCGCCTCAGCGTCCAACAGCGCCGCGATATCATTTAACCCTGCGATCAATGCCGCCTCTGCCCCTTGGCTTAAAAGCGTGGCCTCCACGTTGAGCAGCTTGGCAAGGTCAATCAACAATTTGCCAGCGATTTTCCGGCGATCATGCTCTATCAAATTCAAATAGGGCGCCGATATCCCGGCCCTCGCCGCTAATTCGGCTTGCTTCAGGCCCGCCGCAAGCCGGGCTTGCCGGATCCGCGCACCCGGTGTGTTTTCTGAAGTCATATTTTATATCCTAATTTCAGCAGGATGCCGCGTTGCAACATAAATAAATTTACAAAAACTGTCTATTCCATTTACATAAATTTACAAAATTTTTGTTGATTTGATGATGTTTATTGCGAAATTTTCTAATTACAAAGATAAATACCTTACATTCTAGTGATGTGCGCCCAATCGGAGGAGACTGGGCTTGAAACGCGACATGGGAGGTTTTTATGTCAAAATCGAATTTTACACGCCGCGGCGTTTTGCAGACCGGCGCCGTTGCCGGTGCAGGCTTGGCCCTGCCGACAATTATCACGGCCGGTAGCCATGCAGGCTATACAAACGCCCCCACAGGCAGCAGCGTAACGCTTGGCTTTAACGTGCCGCAAACGGGCCCTTACGCAGAAGAGGGTTTAGATGAGCTTCGCGCGCAAGAGCTTGCGGTAGAGCATTTGAACGGCGAAGGCGATGGCGGAATGATGAACACGTTCAGCTCAAAAGCGCTGAAGGGCAACGGCATTTTGGGTAAAAAGGTTCAATTTGTCACGGGCGACACGCAAACGAAATCTGATGCGGCGCGTGCCTCTGCGAAATCTATGATCGAAAAAGACGGCGCGATCATGGTAAATGGCGGGTCATCGTCGGGCGTTGCAATCGCGGTTCAAGGCCTGTGTCAGGATGCCGGCATTATCTTTATGGCGGGCTTGACCCACTCAAACGACACCACGGGTAAAGATAAAAAGGCCAATGGCTTTCGCCATTTCTTCAACGGGTACATGTCAGCAGCTGCTTTGGCCCCCGTTTTGAAAAACGCCTATGGCGCTGATCGCCGCGCGTATCACCTGACGGCGGATTACACTTGGGGTTGGACACAGCAGGAATCGATTGCGGCGGCAACCGAAGCCATGGGCTGGGAAACTGTGAACAATGTGCTGACGCCATTGGCATCAACAGATTTCTCTTCTTACATCGCGCCCGTGTTGAACTCAGGCGCCGATGTGCTGGTTCTGAACCATTATGGCGGTAACATGGTGAACTCTTTGACCAATGCTATCCAGTTTGGTCTGCGGGACAAAATGGTGAATGGCAAACAGTTTGAAATCGTTGTTCCGCTTTATTCAGAGTTGATGGCGGCTGGTGCGGGTGAAAACGTGCAAGGCGTGATCGGTTCGATGAACTGGAATTGGCAGCTACCAGATGCCGGATCAAAAGCCTTCGTCAAATCGTTTGGCGAGAAATATGGACGTCCACCGTCAAATTCTGCGCATACATGCTACGTTCAAACCTTGCTTTATGCGGATGCTTGCGAGCGCGCAGGAACGTTTAACCCCTGCGGCGTAGGCGAAGCTTTGGAAGGGTTTGAGTTTGATGGTTTGGGCAATGGTCCAACCTTGTATCGCGCTGAGGACCACCAATGCTTCAAGGACGTGCTGGTTATGAAAGGTAAAGAAAACCCGACCAACCAATACGATACGCTTGAAATCGTTGAAGTGACGCCACGCGCCCAAGTGGAATACGAGCCCGATCACCCCATGTTTGCGGGTGGTGATTTGGGCACCTGTAATCCAGGCGCATAAGCCGGCTCAAGAAAATAAGGGCGGGGGCAGTTAGCCTCCGCCCTTGCCTATTTCCCAGTGGCAGTGCACTGGTACCCTTTAATTTTTATAAAGGCACGAACGATGGACGCATTCATCCTTCAAATTTTAAATGGTTTAGATAAGGGCTCGGCTTACGCTCTGATCGCTCTTGGGCTCACGTTGATCTTCGGCACGTTGGGCGTTGTAAACTTTGCGCATGGCGCCTTGTTTATGATTGGCGCATTCTGTGCGGTCACCTTGTCCAAACTGTTAAGCATCAGCTATGAAGTGGTTGACGAAACCCAAACCGACTTTTTGGGCAATCCGCTCAAGGTTGACGTGCCATATATAAACGGACTTTTGGGGCCTGATTTGGGCGGCAGCGTCATTGAATGGGCGGTCCCTCTTTCGATTGTTTTCTCGATACCAATCATGATTGTGATTGGCTTTGTGATGGAACGCGGGCTTATCAAACATTTTTACAAGCGCCCCCATGCAGATCAAATCTTGGTCACGTTCGGCCTTGCAATCGTGCTGCAGGAAATCATTAAGCTTTGGTTTGGCGCCAACCCAATCCCGACGCCTGCCCCCGATGCACTTTCTGGTGTGGCCAATTTGGGGGAATGGGTCGGGCTGCAAGTGCCCTATCCGGTCTGGCGTATCGTGTATTTCTGCTTTTCTGTCTTGATTATTGGTGGGATATTCGCGTTTTTGCAATTCACCACCTTTGGCATGGTGGTACGCGCGGGAATGGCCGATCGCGAAACCGTTTCCATGCTGGGCATCAATATCGATCGGCGCTTTACAATTATGTTCGGCATTGCCTCTGCCGTCGCGGGCCTCGCCGGTGTCATGTATGCGCCGATTAATCCGCCCAATTATCACATGGGCATGGATTTTCTGGTGCTCAGTTTCGTCGTGGTGGTTGTCGGGGGGATGGGATCTTTGCCGGGTGCGGTTTTGGCTGGGTTCCTACTTGGCATCTTGGAAAGCTTTGCCTCAACCACCTGGGCCACGACCACAATTCCGGGCATCAATCAAATCATCATCTATGTGGTGGCAATTATCGTTTTGCTGACGCGCCCGCGGGGCTTGCTGGGCAAAAAAGGCGTAATGGAGGATTAATCGATGCTGGGTCTCAACAAAAAAGATTTTTCGCTTCTGGTGATTGTAACCGCGCTTACGCTGCTGGCGCCGTTTTTCCTGAACCCATTCCCAACAAATTCAGGATTGGCCCAGTTCAATGGTGGCTATCCTGATTTGATGCAAAAATTTGTTATCTTTGGTATTTTTGCGGTTGGGTTTAACATTCTGTTTGGCCTCACCGGATATTTGTCTTTTGGGCATGCCGCGTTTTTGGGTGTCGGCAGCTATAGCTGCGTCTGGATGTTTAAATTGCTGGGCTATAATGTTTTGCCCGGAATCGCGTTGAGCATCGTTACTTCAGGGATTTTTGCGTTTCTAATCGGTGTCGTATCTCTTCGCCGCTCGGGTATTTATTTCTCAATCTTAACATTGGCCTTCGCGCAGATGTCTTTCGCGCTGGCCTATTCGGTTTTATCCAACCCGAAATTCAATTTGACCAATGGCGAAACGGGATTGCAAGTCTATGCCAATGATCCGCAATGGTTCCATTCAGCCAGCAAGCCGGACTTACCCCACCTCTTCGGATTCTCCATGCGCGCGACCGAAAAGGTGCAAATGGGCGCTTGGGAGTTTCAATTCAACGCGGGGTATTACCTCTGCGCGGTGTTCATGATCCTATCGGTTTATTTGGCCATTCGAATTTTCAGATCGCCCTTTGGTTTGATGCTGCGTGCGGTGAAATCAAACCAGCAGCGCATGAATTACACCGGCTTGAACGCGCGCCCCTACACGTTGGCGGCTTTTGTGATTTCTGGTATGTATGCAGGCTTAGCCGGAGGGCTTCTCAGCGCGGTCGATCCGCTTGCAGGCGCAGAGCGAATGCAATGGACAGCCTCTGGTGAAGTTGTGCTGATGACCATCTTGGGCGGAGCAGGCACATTGATCGGGCCAATTTTGGGCGCAGGCGTGATTAAGTATTTCGAAAATATCTTCTCAAAAATAAACGATAATGTTCTTCACACGTGGTTTTCATTCATGCCCGACGGGCTCGAAAATTTTGTCGTTGCAATTATTCACCCATTTATCGGAAAGGGCTGGCATCTGACCTTGGGCCTTTTGTTTATGTTGGTGGTGATTTTTCTACCCGGCGGGCTTGTCGAAGGCGGCCAGCGAATTGGTAAATTATTTCGCAAAAAAGACGATAAAGCCGCAGCCATAACAAAGCCGGCAGAGTAAGGAAGACACGATGGGTATTCTTGAAATTAACAATGTAGGGATCCGGTTTGGCGGCTTGCAAGCGCTGGGAGATGTGAATCTAAGCATCAAAGAAAATTCAGTGCACGCGATTATTGGTCCAAATGGCGCGGGGAAATCGACCTTGTTGAATTGTCTCGTCGGCAAACTCATTCCCGATACGGGCAGCGTGATGTTTGATGGCCAATCGGTGTTGGGCCGTTCCCCGCATGAGATTAACCAGATGGGTATTTCGCGCGTGTTCCAGACCCCCGAAATTTTTGGCGATCTGAGCGTGTTTGAAAACGTCATGATCCCATGTTTCGCCAAGCGCGACGGCGCGTTTCGGATGCAAGGGCTGGCCAGCGTAGGCTCGCAGGCTGACATCCACGAAACCGCAGAAAAAATCTTAATGGACGTCAATATGATCGATAAACGCGATATGCATGCTGCATCTTTGTCTCGCGGCGATAAGCGGCGATTAGAAATGGCCATGTGCCTTGTGCAGAACCCAAAATTATTGCTTCTGGATGAGCCAACGGCTGGGATGGCGCGCGCGGATACCAATAATACCATCGATCTTCTGAAGGAGATCAATCAAAAACGCGATATCACCATGGCAATTATTGAACATGACATGCACGTTGTTTTCAGCCTGGCCGAACGGATCACCGTGTTAGCGCAGGGCACCCCGTTGGTAGAAGACACCCCCGAGAATATCAAAGGCCATCCAAAGGTGAAGGAAGCCTATTTGGGCGAGACGCAATAAGGAGCGCTGAAAATGACAGGTAACCTCGCAACAAAAATGGCCAGTAACAGTTATTTTTCGATGCATGATATGCACGCCTATTATGGTGAAAGCTATATCGTTCAAGGCGTCAGCTTAGACGTGAATGAAGGCGAAATTCTGGCTCTTCTAGGGCGCAATGGCGCCGGTAAAACCTCAACGTTGCGCGCAATTGCGCGGCTTGACGACCCACAATTACGCCAGGGTGAAATCTGGCTTGACGGGCAAAGCTTGCACAACATGAGCAGCCACCAAGCCGCGGTCTCTGGCGTGTCTCTGGTGCCGGAAGACCGCCGGATCATTCAGGGTTTGACCGTCGAGGAAAATATTCAACTGGCACAAATTGTAGAGCCTGTCGGCTGGTCGATTGAGCGGCTGTATGATTTGTTCCCGCGCCTGGGCGAACGCCGCAAACAAGAAGGGGTAACCTTATCGGGGGGCGAGCAACAAATGCTGTCGATCGCCCGTGCTCTGGCGCGCGACATTAAGCTATTGCTCCTTGATGAGCCCTATGAGGGTTTGGCGCCGGTTATCGTGGATGAAATCGAGAAAACCTTGGCGATCATTAAAGAGCAAGGCATTACCACCATTATAGTCGAACAAAACGCGGTGCGCGCCTTAGAACTGGCGGATAGATCCGTGATCTTAGACACGGGCAGCGTGGTTTTTGACGGAAGCGCAAAAGAAGTACTGGACAACCCCGACTTGCGTGCTGAATATCTCGCCATCTAAACGTATACGCAGAGGGCGGTTTTTATCCGCCGTTAAGACCACCAACAGAAAATTATGGTTTTCTGACATTAGGGACCAGAGTTATGACCCAGACATCCTACGCACCCACGGCTAAATTCGCTGAAAACGCGCATATCGACCAAGCCCGCTACGAGGCGCTTTATGCCCAGTCGATTGAAGATCCAATCAGCTTTTGGGCCGAACATGGGAAACGGGTTGATTGGATAAAACCATTTGAAACGGTTAAAAACGTCTCTTACGAACATCCCGACGTGTCTATTAAGTGGTTCGAAGATGGCACGTTGAACGTATCGGCAAATTGCATCGACCGCCATCTTGAAAGCCGTGGCAGCCAAACCGCTATTATCTGGGAAGGCGATAATCCTGCTGATAGCAAGCATATCACCTATCATGAATTGCATCAGCAAGTCAGCAAATTATCAAATGTTTACAAAAGCCTTGGCGTAAAAAAAGGGGATCGGGTGGTGCTGTACATGCCGATGATCCCAGAGGCGGCTTATGCAATGTTGGCCTGCACAAGGATTGGGGCAATCCATTCGATTGTGTTTGCCGGGTTTTCGCCAGAGGCTTTGGCAAGCCGCGTGGAAGATTGTGGTGCGGTACTGCTGGTCACGGCGGATGAAGCGCCGCGCGGGGGCAAAAACACCCCGCTGAAAGCCAATGTCGACAAAGCTTTGGCGATCTGCGGTGATGTTAAAACGCTTGTGGTTGAACGCACCGGGGGTGATGTTGGCCTGAAAGAGGGGCGAGATTTTGCATTCGGGGCGATGATGGACAAAGCGGACCCGCATTGCCCGCCAACAGAAATGAACGCCGAAGATCCCTTATTCGTGCTGTATACTTCGGGCTCGACCGGCAAGCCCAAAGGCGTTTTGCACAGCTCGGGCGGCTATCTTGTTTGGGCATCCATGACCCATGAATATGTGTTTGATTATCATCAGGGTGATATTTTCTGGTGTACGGCGGATGTGGGCTGGGTGACCGGGCATAGCTATATTGTTTATGGCCCCCTGGCCAATGGCGCCACAACACTAATGTTTGAAGGTGTGCCCACTTATCCCGATGCAAGCCGGTTTTGGCAAGTCTGTGAAAAACACAAAGTAAACCAATTCTACACGGCCCCGACCGCGATCCGGGCGCTGATGGGCCAAGGCGATGAGTTTGTAAGTAAATGTGATTTAAGCGCCTTAAAAGTCTTGGGCACCGTTGGAGAGCCCATAAACCCTGAAGCTTGGAATTGGTATAATGATGTGGTTGGAAAAGGGAATTGCCCGATTGTTGACACATGGTGGCAAACCGAAACGGGCGGGCATTTGCTCACCCCCCTGCCCGGTGCGACCACTACAAAACCAGGTTCTGCGACCCTGCCGTTCTTTGGGGTGCAACCCGTCATTTTGGACCCGACAACAGGCGAAGAAATTACCTCTACAGAAGCCGAGGGAGTTTTGTGCATCAAAGACAGTTGGCCCGGCCAAATGCGCAGCGTGTTTGGAGATCATGACCGCTTCGTGAAAACCTATTTCAGCGATTTTAAAGGCTATTACTTTTCAGGAGATGGCTGCCGGCGCGATGCCGATGGGTATTACTGGATCACGGGGCGCGTTGACGATGTGATCAATGTTTCAGGTCACCGTATGGGCACGGCTGAGGTGGAAAGCGCATTGGTTGCCCACCCAAAAGTGTCGGAAGCTGCCGTTGTCGGCTATCCCCATGACATCAAAGGCCAGGGCATTTATTGTTACGTCACGCTGATGAGTGGGGAATCGCCAAACGAGGAATTGCGCAGCGAATTGCGCCAATGGGTGCGCAAAGAAATTGGCCCCATCGCTTCGCCTGACTTGGTGCAATGGGCCCCAGGTCTGCCAAAAACGCGTTCAGGAAAAATTATGCGTCGGATTTTGCGCAAAATCGCCGAGAATGACTATGGCAGTTTGGGAGATACATCAACCTTGGCCGAACCAGCAGTGGTTGATGAGCTGATCGAAAACCGAATGAATCGCGGATAAAAAAATGCTAAGGGGCTTACGCCGTTCGTAGCCTGCATAATTTATGTCCAAAAAGCGCTTTGCGCAGAGTCTTTCAGGTGCAATGGCCTTGCGCCTCTGATCGGTTGATAATGTTGAGCGCTGTTTAGACTGGGAACGGGTTGGGTTTGCCACACCAGAAAAATTTCAGCTCAAGCCACTCGAAACCCGCACATAAGGAAACATATTTAAGTAATTGATTAATATTAACTTTTAATATTTTGTTAAAGATCGCAACGCTGTTTTCAAAACTTTCCCATAATTATTCTTGGGTAACTCAGATACAAAAATATACTCTTTTGGACGTTTAAAACGTGCGATCCTGTCAAGGCAGAATTGATCCAACGCGCTTTGCGAAACGCTATGTGAGGGCCAAGGCACCACAAAGGCGATCACCTCTTCCCCCCAATCGGGATGCCTGCGCCCAATAACGGACACTTCGGAAATACTGGGATGATGCAGCAAAACCTCTTCAACTTCTCGGGGGTAGATATTGCTGCCCCCCGAAATAATTACGTCTTTCGATCGATCTATTAATGTTAAGTAGCCCGCCTTATCCAATTTCCCCATATCGCCGGTCAAAAGCCACCCATTCTTGAACGCCGCTTGCGTGGCTTGTGGATCTTTCCAATATCCAGACATTACCGGAGCGCCCTTCACGGCGATCTCTCCAACCTGCCCCAGCGGTGCAAGCTCTCCTTCACGATCAAACAGTTGAAGCTCAACAACCGATTGCGCCCGCCCCACGGACGATAGGCGCTCTTGCCATCCTTGTGTTTCACGATCGGAAATATCCGCGCGTGACAGCGCGGTTATAGCCATTGGGCATTCTCCCTGACCATAAATTTGAATGAAAATCGGGCCAAAACAGGCAGTGGCATCCACGATATCGCTCAAATACATGGGGCCACCGCCATAAATAACGCTGCGCAAACCCGAAACGTTGACTCCCTTGTGTTGCGCGGCTTTGGTCATGCGTTTGACCATTGTCGGCGCGGCGAACAGATGAGCCCGTTGAAAAAAATTGGCTAATTCAAAAATTTCAAGCGGATCAAACCCGCCAGAACATGGAAAGACGTGCTGCGCGCCCTTCAAGACATGCATTACGTTATAAAGCCCCGCCCCATGCGACAGAGGCGCCGCATAAATCGCTGAATCTTGTGCGCTCACAGCATCCACATCGGCAAAATAACCCAGCGCCATCGCCTGCAGCATCCCATGCGTAATCATCACGCCTTTGGGCTTTCCCGTTGTTCCAGAGGTGTAAAAAAGCCACGCCAAATCGTAGGTACTACGCGCAGTGATGTTTTGAAATCGCCCCATTTCAGCGGCTTGCCTAATGCCCGTATCCGGCGCCAGCTGTTTCAAGGCTGCATCAAGCATATTTGGCGCGACAGCAACATAGGTGGTTGCAAGCGGTTCTGCCGCGCTGTCCTGTTGCAATGTTGCGACAAGCTCAGGCTCACAGAACAGCACACGTGCCTCCGAATGTTCCAATATCCAAATCAACTCTTTGGGGTGCAGCTTTGCATTGATTGGCACAACAACCGCCCCCGCCTGCCAGATGCCATAGAGCAAACGCAAGTAATCGGGTTGGTTTTTCATAAATACTGCAACCCGATCCCCTGGTAGAACGGCATTTGCGCGCAGCCAATCGGCGATCCGACCGCTGGATTCTGCGAACTGGCCATAAGTTGCAACGATATCTTTGCCCCAAAACAAGGCTGGCCGCTCGGGTGCAGCGCGGGCCTGCCGGTCTAACCAAACTGCCAAATTCATGGAGTTTCCTTTTTTTTATTTAACCAATCAGCTGATGCGTCCCTAGTCCCAACTTGGCGTAAAATTCGACTCGTTCAACAGCTTTTGTCTGTTCAACGCGCTTTCATCCCCCAAACTCTGCGAAAATAGTACAAAACTGCATTTTCCCGACAACAATCGTAAATCCATTTCTTTTCACCCAGCGCTGCATGGCGTATAGTCACATTAACGAGGCCAAGAGCAGGCTAAAAACAAAGAATGAGGGAAACATGACAACGCAAAAACGCAAGGATGATATTGCTTTCATAGAAGGTCTCGCCGACCTTTTAGAGCGCCGTGACCTTAGCGAGATTGAGGTTTTACGAGAATATGGCGCAGATGATAGCTTGAACGTGCGCGTATCACGAACCGCATCGGCCGCGATGGTTCCAGCCGCACCGATCATCCAACAGGTTGCCGCGCCTACCCCACACGCCCCTGCCGCTGTCGCAACGGGGTCAAGTGATGCCACCGATGCATCCGATCCTGCAAGCCATCCCGGAGCGGTGACCTGTCCAATGGTGGGTACGATTTATATGCAGGCAGAGCCCGGAGCGCCGGCCTTCATTTCAACGGGCGCTCAAATTAACGAAGGCGACACGTTGATGATCGTCGAAGCCATGAAAACCATGAACCATATTCCAGCCCCAAAATCTGGAACAATCAAGCGCATTTTCGTTGAAGACGGCGCCGCGGTCGAATTTGGAACGCCGCTGGTCATTATCGAGTAAGGCGATTTGATGTTTGAAAAAGTACTTATTGCAAATCGGGGCGAAATCGCGCTGCGGGTCATAAGAGCCTGCCGTGAAATGGGCATAAAATCAGTCGCAGTGCATTCCACTGCGGATAGCGATGCGATGCATGTGCGAATGGCGGATGAATCGGTTTGTATTGGGCCGCCGAGCAGTGGCGCAAGTTATTTATCCGTACCCGCGATTATCTCAGCCTGTGAGATCACCGGCGCCCAGGCAATTCACCCCGGCTACGGCTTTCTATCGGAAAATGCGCAATTCGTTCAAATCGTAGAGGATCATGATTTAACCTTTATTGGCCCAACCGCAGAGCATATTCGCATCATGGGCGATAAGATTTCAGCCAAAGACACGATGAAAGCCCTTGGCGTGCCCTGCGTACCCGGTTCAGATGGCGGCGTTGCAACCCTGCAAGAGGCCTATCGCATTGGTACAGAATTTGGCTATCCAGTGATTATCAAAGCCACTGCAGGAGGCGGGGGGCGCGGCATGAAAGTTGCCCAAAACGAAGCCGAGATGGAACAGGCATTTATGACCGCACGCGCAGAAGGCAAGGCGGCTTTTGGCAATGATGAAGTTTACATAGAAAAATATCTTACGACTCCGCGCCATATTGAAATTCAAGTATTTGGCGACGGAAAAGGCAAAGCGGTTCATCTTGGTGAAAGAGATTGCTCGTTGCAGCGCCGGCATCAAAAAGTATTCGAAGAGGCCCCGGGCCCCTCTATCTCAGCTGAAGAACGCGCCGCAATCGGAAAAGTATGCGCCGACGCCGTTGCTAAGATCAATTATATTGGCGCTGGAACTATTGAATTTTTATACGAAAATGGCGCCTTTTACTTCATCGAAATGAACACGCGTTTGCAAGTTGAACATCCGGTTACAGAGGCAATTTTTGGCGTGGATCTGGTGCGCGAACAAATTCGCGTTGCCAGCGGCCTTGAGATGAGCTTTTCGCAATCAGACTTAAGTATTGATGGGCACGCGATAGAAGTGCGGATCAACGCTGAAAAACTGCCCAACTTTTCACCCTGCCCCGGTAAAATCACCGCCTATCATGCCCCTGGCGGCTTGGGCGTGCGCATGGATAGCGCGCTCTACGCTGGCTATTCCATTCCGCCCTATTATGATAGTTTGATTGGAAAACTCATCGTGCATGGGCGCGACCGCCCCGAGGCATTGGCGCGCCTAAACCGCGCCTTGGCTGAATTGATCGTTGATGGTGTCGATTCAACCATTCCGCTTTTTGAAGCGCTTCTGAACGCACAAGAAGTGTTGAGTGGAGATTACAATATTCACTGGCTAGAGGATTGGTTGGAATCGCAGGATTTTGACTAGAGTTAACAATGTTTGGGATATTTTCCATAGAAACGCCCTTCATTTTGGCAAAAACTAACCGCATAGACATGCGGCTTGGACCGCTGAAATAAGGGGCAATACGCGTGATGGCAAATGACGCTTTTGCCCCTGAATTCTTGTTACAAGCCTATCGACAAGGCGTTTTTCCAATGTCGGAGGGGCGGAATGATCCAGATTTATTCTGGGTTGATCCAAAGTTTCGCGGTATATTTCCGCTGGGTAATTATCACATCTCGCGTAGTTTAGGCCGCAGGATCCGTCAGGAAAATTACGAAATTCGGATCAATTCAGCGTTTCCTGACGTGATGCAAGCCTGCGCTGAGCGCAGCGAAACTTGGATCAGCACGCGCATTTTCAACCTCTATTGCGAATTGGCCAAATTGGGCCATGCCCATTCCCTGGAAGTCTGGCAAAAGGGAAGCATGGCCGGAGGTGTTTATGGGCTAACGATCGGAGCTGCCTTTTTTGGTGAGAGCATGTTTTCTAAGCAAACGGATGGATCAAAAATCGCGCTGGCTTATCTTATACATCGATTAAAGCACACAGGGTTTAAGCTTTTTGACACTCAATTTATAACGCCGCATTTGCAATCGCTGGGAGCCGTCGAAATCAGCCGCGCCGATTATCATAAAAAGTTGCGGCATGCCCTGCGTAACAATGGCGATTTTTTAAATAGAGATTATTCTGTAGACGCTTCAGACATTGCACAGCGCAAAACCCAAACATCATAACGTCGATGATCCAGTGGATTTAATGCCGGTGAAGAGGCCACCATCCACCCCATAAATACTGGCGGCTGAAGCGGATCCTCAGAAATTGTAAGATAAGCAAACGCATCGCCCATCGGATTATCGACCGGATAGCGACATTCGGATAATGCTACATTCAACGCGCCAAGTTCAATAGAAGACCCGGCGCGCAGCGGGAAATCTTGTATATCGCCGCTGACTTTATCTAATCCACGCAGTACCGCTCCATCCGCTGTTTGTACGGCGGATTGCGCCTGCCCATCCTGGGCGCAAATAGCGAACCCGATCAAAAAACCAAAAAAGCCGAACCGCATCAGTTTTGGCCGCTAGACACGAACTTCAACAACAATTGAATTAAGCTAACCGAGCCTTGCGTGTCGATAATCTCGTCACCAGCCTCTAAATAATCAAACGAGGCACCGGGGATAACTTCGATAAAGCTACCACCCAAAAGGCCTTCTGAAGCCACAGCCAAAGCACTGTCATCGGGAATTCGAACGTCATTTCTGACCGACAGGATAGATTCAGCGCGGTAAGTTTCGGAATTCAACTTCAAATCGCTGATCGTGCCAATTTTCACGCCGGCGAGGCGAATGTCAGTACCAACACTGATCCCCTCGGCCGAGCGGAAAGACGCCGAAATCGGATATGAAGAAGATGATCCAGACAATCCGGTTGATTGGGCTAGGAATACCGCGAACCCCACTGCGAGGGCTAAAACCACCCCGCCAACGGCAATTTCAAGACGGTTTTCAGACATGCTAAAGCTCTCCGCTACCCTTCTGGTTGCCACGCTTCATAATCTTGTGCCGGCTTGGGGGACTGGAGGCGTAAGGATCCCGCGGGGGCGTAGGCAGATTGCGTGCCCGTCAAATTTTCTTGATGCGCCTTTTCCCAGGTTTTACGCTTTAACGGCGCAACATTGGGAGGATCGTTCCAAGTATGATGAAGCCAACCATGCCAATCAGGGCTAACCCGACTGGCTTCGATTTCTCCGTTGAAAATAACCCATCGGCGGCTATCGTCAGCATTTTGGTAATAGGTATTGCCCTGTTCATCCATGCCCACTTTAAGCCCTTTGCGCCATGTAAACAGCTGCGTGTTTAAGGTTTGACCCTGCCACCACGTAACCGCCCTTAGCAGGCTTTTCAAAACACCCATGAAACTCTCCAAATCGCAAATAATCTCATTTACCCTATCGCTCTATAAGGTTGCACCCTGAAGGTAAATAACCGAATTCAAGCCCCCCTAGCTTCAACCCTAACCAGCGGTAGCTGATTCTTTTTTAGCATCAGAATAAATCATCAAAGGTGCCACATCGGAATTAACCGAATCTTCATTCACAACAACCTCTTGGACCTCGTCCATGCCTGGCAAGTCAAACATCGTATCCAGCAGGATATCTTCCAGAATTGACCGCAATCCACGAGCACCTGTTTTACGCTTAATCGCCCGTTGCGCGATTGCCTCGAGCGCCTCATCGGTAAATGTCAGATTTGTTTCTTCCAGCTCAAACAAACGCTGATATTGCTTCACCAACGCATTTTTAGGCTGCGTCAAAATCGTAACCAGCGCGTCTTGATCCAGATCTTCTAGCGTCGCCAAAACTGGCAGGCGCCCAACAAATTCAGGAATAAGGCCAAATTTCAGAAGATCTTCGGGTTCTAAATCTTGAAAAACCTCGCCCACACCGCGCTCATCATTATCGCGCACATCGGCGCCAAACCCCATCGCGCTGCCTTTGCCACGCTGCGCAATAATCTTATCCAAACCGGCAAAAGCGCCACCGCAAATGAATAAAATATTGGTCGTATCAACTTGTAAAAATTCTTGCTGCGGATGCTTTCGTCCCCCTTGCGGAGGCACGCTTGCCACGGTGCCCTCCATAAGCTTCAGCAAAGCTTGCTGAACCCCCTCACCCGATACATCCCGGGTGATCGATGGGTTTTCAGATTTCCGCGTTATTTTATCAACTTCATCTATATAAACGATGCCACGCTGCGCGCGCTCGACATTATATTCAGAAGCTTGCAGAAGCTTCAAAATAATATTTTCAACATCCTCGCCCACATAGCCCGCTTCGGTCAGCGTGGTTGCATCCGCCATTGTAAAGGGCACGTCTAAAATCCGTGCCAAGGTTTGGGCAAGCAAGGTTTTCCCGCAGCCGGTCGGCCCGATCAGCAAAATGTTGGATTTTGACAATTCGATATCGCCCGATTTAGCAGCGTGGTTCAAACGTTTATAATGGTTGTGAACCGCCACAGATAAGACACGTTTGGCAATGCTTTGACCAATCACGTAATCATCAAGAACGCCGCAAATTTCGCGCGGCGTTGGAACCCCTTCTGAGGATTTCAACCCCGAGCTTTTGGTTTCCTCGCGGATGATATCCATGCAGAGCTCGACGCATTCGTCACAAATGAACACAGTCGGCCCAGCGATCAGCTTTCGCACCTCATGCTGGCTTTTACCGCAGAAGCTGCAATAAAGAGTATTCTTACTTTCACCACCGGAATTTGATGCCATGTTCTACCCTTTTGGATTTTCAAAATCCCAAAAACTTTACGCGTCTACATATACTGCCTGCTAGCTTAAGCTAGGCATGGCGGCTCTACAATGCCAAAATTTTGCTTCCAACCTCCTGCGCTTGCGGGCGCTGTCACAAGCCGAACCCTATTCCGCGTCATCTTTCGCGCGATTAGTCACGATTTCGTCAATTAACCCCCAGTCTTTGGCATCTTCAGGAGACATAAAATTATCGCGCTCGAGCGCGGTTTCAACCTGATCAAGATCCTGCCCGGTATGCGTGACATAGATTTCATTGAGGCGTTTTTTGAGCTTCAATGTTTCTTCAGCGTGTATCATGATATCCGTGGCTTGCCCCTGATATCCACCAGAGGGTTGGTGTACCATAATCCGACTATTTGGAAGCGAGAAGCGCATGCCTTTTTCACCTGCCGTAAGCAGTAGGGACCCCATCGAAGCCGCCTGCCCTATCACAAGCGTTGAAACTTTTGGTTTGATATATTGCATCGTATCGTAAATCGACAATCCACTGGTCACTACACCGCCCGGGCTGTTGATATACATGCTAATCTCTTTAGAAGGGTTTTCCGCCTCTAGATGTAGCAACTGCGCAACGATCAAGCTGGACATCCCGTCATGGACGGGACCACTGAGAAAAATGATCCGCTCTTTCAAAAGCCTTGAGAAGATATCATAGGCGCGCTCGCCGCGGCTGGTTTGCTCAACCACCATCGGAACCAAGCTGTTCATATATGTGTCTAATGGATCTTTCATTCTGCCCTGCCTATTCTTAAGGATATCTGACTAGTACGAGTCTTAGTGCTGCAACCCCCGCTCTGCAATAGCTCACGCAGATTAAACCTGCTTCCGAGGCAAGCATCTCGTTCGTTTTAGACAAAACCCGCGCTTTTTAGGTGAAATCTACCGCTCTTAAGCTTCATATGCTTTTCAAATGAAAACCAAAACTCGTTTGTTTTTATCGTCTTGAAATCATCCTCTTTAGGACTAATTCGCAAGAATGGTTACGGCGGAATTTTCAATGCAGGTTTGTTCAGGATCGCGAGAAGAGGCCCTTGTACTTTTGGCCGCTTTTTTACCAAAAGCTGGCACATCCTATACAAGAAACCGAAACTTTGACCTGGGCGCGGGCCAGCATAAACATGTGTCGCAGCTCTCTGCTTATATAAAACGCCGCATTATAACGGAAGAAGACGTTTTGAAGAAAGTGCTGTCAGCGCATTCTCTCAACGAGGCGGGAAAGTTCATTGATGAGATTTTTTGGCGCACATACTTCAAGGGATGGCTCGAAAGCAGGCCCCATATTTGGATGCAATACTGCGCCGATGTGCATCACCTAACCCATGAGTTGCAAACTCAATCAGGCCTGCGCGATCGTTGGGCGGCCGCCTGCCTGGGCGAAACCGGGATAGATTGCTTTGATGCATGGGCAAAAGAACTGGCCGAAACCGGATATCTGCACAATCATGCGAGAATGTGGTTTGCCTCAATCTGGGTTTACACGCTGCAGTTGCCCTGGCAATTGGGCGCTGACTTTTTTTTGCGGCACCTTCTGGATGGCGATGCTGCCTCAAACACGTTGAGCTGGCGCTGGGTGGTGGGGTTACATTCTGTTGGGAAAACCTATCTGGCGCGCGCCGAAAATATTCAACGCTTTACCAATGGCAGGTTCGCCCCAAAAGGATTGGCGCAGGTCGCGCCGCCGCTGAACGACACCGCGAGCACGATGGCTCCTAAAATAATAGACCCTCCCAATCCTTACCTCGAGGGGCGCAAAACTGGGTTATTGCTTCATTCAGACGATCTAAATATTGCGCATCTCACTCAATATAGCGACTGCATCGCATCGGCCGCTTATCGCCCGGTTGATGCGGGCACTATGCTGGTTTCGAGCCCGAAGTTGCTTGAATTTAACAACGCAGCTTTGGATGCCGCGACAAAGCATTGGAAACCCAACCTGCTCAATTGCTGCGACGTGACCACCCCCGAGGGGATCTTGTCTTGGGCGCTAGAAAACAAATTAGAGCAAATAATCACACCCTACGCCGCCGTAGGGAATACGTCACAGATGCTTGAAAAATGTAAACGTCTATTAAGTAATCACGGCGTTCAGTTAACGCAAGTGATGCGCGAGTACGATATTATTTCTTGGCCATATGCCACAAAAGGCTTCTTCAAATTTAGAGAAAAAATTCCGAAAATCTTAACGTCGCTTTCGATAATTTAACGCGTTTCGGCCAATCGGGCGACATATCGCGCCAGCGTGTCTATTTCTAGGTTGACCAAATCCCCTACAGCCATGTCGTCCCAAGTTGTGACCGTTTTGGTGTGGGGAATAAAATTGACGCCGAAGCTTTCATCCCCAACCTCATTCACCGTTAGCGAGGTGCCGTTCAAAGCCACCGACCCTTTTGGGGCAATAAAACGCGCAAGATCTTTCGCCACTTTAAATTCAACCCGCGTGCTGTCGCCATCCTCGGTGATGGCCGTGATTTCAGCGATACCATCAACATGGCCCGATACAATATGCCCGCCAAGTTCATCGCCCAATTTGAGCGCACGCTCGAGATTTACGCGCCCTCCTTCAACCCAAGCGGATCTGCTGTTTGTCGCGGTATCAGACGGCCCAATATTGGTTTTTGAAACCGTTTCTGCACTAATATCAACATCAAACCAGCCGTCACCAAAATCAACAACGGTCAGGCACACCCCATTGCACGCGATCGAAGCACCCAGGGCGATCGTTTCATGGTCATAGCTGGTTTTTAACCTTGCTCTGATATCGCCGCGTTGTTCAACGCGTTCAATTTGCCCAATATCTGTGATGATCCCAGTAAACATTGTTCGGTGACTCCAAATTTTCTTATCTTCGCCGCAATTATGCCAAAAAATTAGCGCATTTGAGCGACAGCCCTTAGCTTGCATAGATATGGATCATTTCACGCTCATGAACAATGACCTGCAGAAAAAACGTATGTTTCTTTTTTTACAAGGGCCGCATGGACCTTTTTTTTCACAGCTGGCAGGTGCGCTTGAAAGCTATGGCCACACCACCTGCCAAATTGGATTCAATCAGGGCGATAAAATCTTTTGGGCAAACAAACAAAATTTTGTGGCTTTCACGCTGCCGCTTGAGGCCTGGAGCGGGTTTTTCCAACGACAAATTCGAGACAAGCAGATCACAGATCTTGTGATCTATAACGACACGCGCCCCTTTCATAAAACCGCCATTCAAGCCGCGCATGCCAAAGGTATAAACGTTCATATCTTTGAAGAAGGCTATTTAAGACCCTATTGGATCACCTATGAGCGCGACGGCAGCAATGGAAATTCAAAATTAATGTCCTTAGCGCAGAGCGCCGTTATTCCAGATCACTTGATCCTCAATCCAGATCCCGTGCCTGCCCCCTGTCATTGGGGGGATATGCGCGAGCATATTTTCTATGGCGCCGTCTATCATTGGTGCATTCTGTGCGCCAATCATCAATTTCCCAATTTCACCTCGCATCGAGAGATTAGCATTAGGAAGGAATTTCGGCTTCATCTGAAGCAATTGATTTTTACGCCAGCGCGAATGGCGGCACGTTTCTGGGCAAATTTAACCTTAAAGTTACGGACCCATCCCTATCATTTGATTTTGATGCAATTGCAGCATGACAGCGCAATTCAAAACCACTCTCCCTTCAAAACGAACGCCAGTTTTCTTGAATTCGTTCTTCGAAGTTTTGCAAATAACGCCGCGCCGCATCATCATCTTGTGATCAAAGCGCACCCTTTGGAAGACGGTCGTTCAGAGATCGCGTATCATTTGCGAAGACTAGGTGCAAAATTCGATATTAACAGGCGTATTCACTATCTTCCCGGCGGCAAGCTCGCGCATGTCTTAGATCCCGCACTCAGCGTTGTGACCGTCAATTCAACCGCCGGGCAACAAGCCTTATGGCGAGGTATTCCAGTAAAAACGCTGGGAAAGGCGATTTACAATCAAAATAAATTTGTCTCCGAGCAATCGCTTGATGCGTTTTTTGCAGACCCAAAAGCGCCAAATCTTCCAGCCTATCGGGCGTTTCGAAACTTTTTATTGCAGACATCGCAAATACCTGGCGGGTTTTATTCAAAAGCCGGGCGGCAGCAAGCAATTGCCCGCCTTGCAAAGAAAATGTTTCATCCACTAGACCCCTATACCGCCTATTTAACGGGTGAGATCGCCCATAATAAGCAGGATGGTTTAGCAGCCCTACCCTCCGCAGCTGCATTGGTGGCAGCCGAATGATCCCCTTACCTATCGGTTTTATACGGTCGTATCGCTTTCAACCCGCATCGCGCAGATGGCTGGCTCGCCAGATCGCGGCGCTTATCTGTTTAAGCAGCGTTATGGCGTGCGAATTGCCCAGAGTTGGCCCGACACGAGCAGAGATTATTGCCGATTTAAACACAACTGAAAAAAATCTTATTGTCGAAGTTGACGCCGCCGTTGCACGAAAAACCGCTAGTATCCCTGCCTTGGGCTTTTCCAATAAATTCAAATCAGCCGCCATCCTGGGCTCCGATACGATACAGCCTGGTGATACATTAGGCCTGACGATTTGGGAAAGCGTGGAAAGCAGTCTTTTGGCAGCCCAAAACAGCAATTCAACGATCCTTGACGAGGTACAGGTGGATGGCGAGGGGTATATTTTCATTCCCTATGCTGGGCGGATCAAAGCAGCTGGGCATTCACCTGACTCGATCCGCCAGCATTTAACGGAAATCTTGCAGGTGCAAACCCCTGACCCGCAGGTGCAAGTGCGCCGCAGCTCGGGAGATGGCGCGACCGTATCGGTGATTGGCGCCGTGGTGCAACAGGGCATCTACCCCATCGAGCGCCCAACGCGAACGCTGGGTGCCATGCTGGCCCGAGCAGGCGGCGTGACCATCGAACCCGAGGTGGCGCAAATCACCATCTTACGCGGAAGTCTTTTGGAAAAGGTCTGGTTTCAAGACCTTTATAACCACCCGAACACCGATATTCCGCTGCGTGCAGGAGATAGAGTTCTTGTCGAGACCGACACACGCGCCTTCACCTCTTTAGGATCCACAGGCACACAAGCACGTATTGGATTTCCCACGCAAACGATCTCGGCAATCGAAGCCTTGGCCTTGGTGGGGGGCTTATCGCCCGTTACCTCTGACCCACAGGGCATTTTCGTGTTTCGCAATGAGGCCGCCAAAACCGCCAATCATGTCTTGGGCCGCTCGGATCTAACTGGCGAGGTTAAAATTGTTTATATTTTGGATTTAACAAAGCCTACAGGCATCTTTATCGCCCGCGATTTCACCATCCGTGATCAAGATACCGTTTACGTTACCGAGGCCGCTTTTACCCAATGGAACAAGCTTATTGCCGCCGTAACCGGATCTTTAGACGCTGTAAACACGATCAACCAATCAGCGAATACGCTCTCGTTAAAACGCTAAGCGATGCAACCCCCTCTCGCTCATAAAAATCGGCGCATGGTTCAATCGCAGCGCCAAAAGAATGTTTTTTGGTATAGTTTAGGGCTTTTACACAACCGCCGCCTGGCGCGTATTCTGGCGCTTTCAGGATATCAGCTAACGCTGGGCCTTCCCTTTGCCCAAGCTGAAGTTCTGATCTGGGGAAAATCGGCGGCCGCGCGGCGCGGCCAAAAGATAGCTCGGCATTTCAACGCACCGCTTTTATATTGCGAAGATGCGTTTTTACGCTCGCTCTTTCCCGCCCGGTTAAGCCAAGAGCCCCCGATCGGCATAATGCTCGACAAACGGGGCTTCCATTACGACCCGGCGCAGCCCAGCGATCTGGAACAAATTCTGCAGCATGCGCCTTTAAACGATCCACAAGAGCTACAGCGCGCAGAAGACGCAATATTTCGCCTTCAAGACCAGCACCTGTCCAAGTATTCAGCCTTTGACCCGCGCTTGCCGCTTCCCGAACCCGGTTTCATTTTGCTGATCGATCAAACCCGCGGCGATGGTGCTGTACGCGCGTCTGGCGGCGGGCAAATAGACTTCGATGCAATGCTTGCGCACGCAAAAGCCCATTTCCCTGATCATAAAATCATTATTCGAACCCATCCAGAAACGCGGCTCAATCTGCGCGAAGGTTATTTTTCTGCGCGGCATTGCGATACCCCACAGATCACGCTTTTTAATTGCGCAACTTCACCCTGGCATCTCTTGGAACGCGCAAAAGCAGTCTATAGTTTTTCTTCCCAGTTAGGTTTTGAGGCGATTTTAGCGGGGCACCGCCCCCATATTTTTGGGCAGCCCTTTTATGCGGGATGGGGCTTAACAGTGGATCACAAGCCTATGCCTTGGCGAAGCCGAAAGCTAAGCTCTCGCCAATTGTTTTTGGCGGCTATGATTAAATATCCAATTTGGTATGATGCCTATCGGGACCGCTTATGCAGTTTAGAAACCACGTTAGACAATTTGGAAGCCGAAACGCGCACGTGGCGCGAAGATCACCAAGGCTGGTCTGCTTCAGGCATTAGCCTGTGGAAACGCCGGCATTTTCGGGCCTTTTTTGGCCGATACAAATCCGTAAAATTTCAAACCACATCCAGCGAAGACCTAAAAGGAAACCCGCGCAAAAGGATGGTTTGGGCCAGCGCAAAACAACCGGCCGGCAAACCTGTCACGCGCATTGAAGACGGGTTTCTGCGCTCGCGTGGTTTGGGTGCTGACTTGGTGCCGCCGCTTTCCCTAATTTGTGACGATCTTGGGATCTATTACGACCCTTCGCAGGAAAGCCGGCTTGAGCGCATATTGTTAAAAATGCCGCCGCTTCGCGCGGATCAAATACGGCGCATCCAAACGCTACAAAGACGGTTGATTGACCATGATCTGACAAAATACAATCTTCATAGAGCCTATAACCTGCAGCAAAAAACAAGCTGCATTCTGGTGCCGGGACAAGTTGCCGATGATGCCTCTGTGCTGTGCGGCGGTGGCCCAAAGGGTGACAATCTATCGCTTTTAAAGCGCGTCAGGAACGCCAATCCAAACGCCTTTATCCTTTTTAAGCCGCACCCGGATGTGGAAAGCAATTTAAGGCTTGGCGCCTTACCTAAGAAAACCATTTTGCGCTTTGCCGATAATTGCCTCGAAAATTGCGGCGCAGCGCAGGCCCTCAGAAGCTGCGATGCGGTGCACACTGGCACATCATTAATGGGGTTTGAAGCGCTGCTGCGCGGTATTTCCGTTACAACATATGGGCAGCCCTTTTATGCAGGCTGGGGGTTAACAAATGATCTGGGGCCCAGAATCACTAGGCGCAAACCCGGCCTAACCTTGCTTGAATTTTTATACGGATGCCTCATATTGTATCCGCGCTACTTTGATCCGGTCACGCGCAGGGCTTGCCCAGTTGAAGTGGTGGTGGATCGATTGCTGGACGCCACCGCGCATCGCCCGAGCCAGGCGAACAGAGTGGCCGCCAAACTTCAAGGTTGGTTTGCCAAACCCAATCCGTTTTGGCGTTAAGCCGAGATTTGGACAAAACGAACCTAGCAGCGCCGCCAGATTTGCAATAAATCGGGGCCCACAGCGTGTGCCTTATGCGCAACGAACCGCTTTGCCTGTTTTAAGTGATTGATGGGCAAATCCCCGATCACCGGCTGCGCGCGCGCGCCCAGCACAAGCCCGGCCGTGATGCCAATCAGCTCATCGATCAGATCTTCTTTCAGTAGAGCCGCTGCCAGCGCCCCTCCGCCTTCGCAAAAAACCCGTGTTAGGCCCTTTTGGGCCAAACGCTGCGCAACATCTTTAAGGTCAACATTGTTTTTATCCGCCCTACATTCGATCAACACCGCCCCAAGCTTTTGCCACGCCTGCAAACGCGCGATATCCGCCTTGGGGCCATGGCAGATCCAGACGGGCACGCTGTTCGCCGTTTGCGCCAAATGATGGGTTTCGGGAAGATCAACGCCATTGCTAACCACAACCCGCACCGGCTGCCGCTCAATGCCGATATCCCGCGCGGTCAGATTGGGATTGTCACGGCGCACCGTCCCCCCCCCAACCAAAACCGCATCATAGCGGGCGCGCATTCCATGCACCCATCGTCGTGCCAATGGCCCGGTGATCCATTGACTTTCGCCATTTTCCATCGCGGATTTGCCATCAAAGCTGGCCGCCATTTTCAACGCTATATGTGGCCTGCCACGCAGGATCCGATTTAAAAAGCCCGCGTGATCCCAGGCAGCGGCCTCAGCCTCTACACCTTCAACAACTGCAATGCCCGCCGCTTTTAATGCCGCCACCCCGCGCCCCGCAACGCGCGGATCTGGATCGGGCGCACCGATCACAACCCGCGCAACCTTGGCCGCAATCAGCGCGTCACAACAGGGCCCGGTCTGCCCTTGATGCGCGCAGGGCTCTAACGTGACAAAGGCCGTGGCACCCGCTGCCAAGGCGCCCGCGCGTTGTAACGCCTGTGATTCGGCGTGAGGACGCCCTCCTATCGCGGTCCAACCGCGGCCAACAACGCGTCCCTCTTTTACGATCACGCAGCCCACTGCCGGATTGGGCCAGCAATGGCCTTGGTTGCGCCGCCCCAAGGCCAGCGCATGGGTCATGAACTGGTGATCTTCCACCGCTCTTGCCTATTCTTCTGTGGGTATATCGGGCCTTAATTCACTGACAAATTTATCGAAATCATCGGCAGCCTGAAAGTTTTTATAAACGCTCGCAAAGCGCACATAGGCCACCGTATCGATGCGCGCCAGCGCTTCCATAACGATCTCACCAATTTTCTTTGAATTGATATCGGTTTCGCCAAGGCTTTCCAGACGCCGCACGATCCCCGAAATCATTTGCTCCATCCGTTCATTTTCAATTGGTCGTTTTTGCAGCGCAATACGAATTGAGCGCTCGAGCTTGTCGCGATCAAAATCTTCACGTCGTCCATTCGACTTGATCACCACAAGATCGCGCAATTGTACCCGCTCATAAGTGGTAAAACGCCCAACGCAAGCAGCACAAAACCGACGGCGTCGAATTGCAACATGGTCTTCAGCGGGTCGGGAATCTTTCACTTGGGTATCAATATTCCCACAGAACGGGCAACGCATTGGCATATCCTTTGGCATAAGACTGGCCCGGGTTTGCGGGCCAAAGAGTGTTTTCCACGAGCACTATAGGGCAACCGCAACGCTTTGTGTAGTCTGCATTTTTGATCACTACAGATAGATCGTTGATGAAATGCCTAAACTCCGCCCACACAATATCGTGCTGCTACACCTGCATAGAAACGGCAGCCGGGCTCAAAAAATTTGTTTGAGAAGCGCAGCGTCTTTACAAGTGCACGGGCAGCTGATCGCGCAAGACAGAGGCAAAGACCCGACGCTGATGCGGCGCCGCGCGATGTTCGACGAGGTAAATTCCCTGCCACGTACCCAATGCCAATTGGCCCTCATGCAGTGGAATGGTTAGGAATGTCGGTAAAAGCGCGGCTTTTATATGCGCAGGCATATCATCCGCACCTTCATAAAGGTGGGTCAAATATGACATGGAAGGATGGGTTGCCGGCGGCACCAAACGATCAAAAAACGCCGTTAAATCAGAGCGCACATCCCTGTCAGCGTTCTCTTGAATCAACAAGCTTGCTGAACTGTGCTGAACGAATAAATTTACTAGACCGTTGCCATGCACCCACTGAGCGATCTGATCGGTAAACTCATACAGCCGCGGACCATTTGTTTGTATAGTGAAAGTCTTTTGAAGCATACCCGCTCTACCGGTTTTTCGGGTTTAGCCAGCGCATACCAAACTGCCCTATCTTCACAAAAATGCATTGGGTGCATCTGGCCGGTAAAACCGACCAAATAGCGTGTTTATTGATCTAAGAAACTACGCAATTTACGCGAGCGTGACGGGTGCTTTAACTTGCGCAAAGCTTTGGCTTCGATCTGCCGGATCCGCTCGCGCGTCACGCTGAATTGCTGACCCACTTCTTCAAGCGTATGATCCGTATTCATACCAATGCCGAAGCGCATGCGCAAAACCCGCTCTTCCCGCGGCGTGAGCGATGACAGCACGCGCGTCGTGGTTTCTTTCAAATTCTCTTGAATAGCGCTGTCTAATGGCAAGACAGCGTTAGAATCCGGAATAAAATCGCCCAGCTGCGAATCTTCTTCATCTCCGATCGGGGTTTCGAGTGAAATTGGCTCTTTGGCGATTTTCATCACTTTGCGCACTTTTTCCAACGGCATTTGAAGTTTAGCAGCCAATTCCTCGGGCGTTGGTTCGCGCCCAATCTCATGCAGCATCTGCCGGCCAGTGCGTACCAGTTTGTTGATGGTTTCAATCATATGAACAGGAATACGAATGGTTCGCGCCTGATCAGCGATCGACCGGGTGATCGCTTGGCGTATCCACCATGTCGCATAGGTTGAAAACTTGTACCCACGCCGGTATTCAAACTTATCCACCGCCTTCATGAGGCCAATGTTACCTTCTTGTATTAAATCAAGGAATTGTAAGCCGCGGTTCGTGTATTTTTTAGCAATTGAAATCACCAAACGCAGGTTTGCCTCAACCATTTCTTTCTTGGCTTGGCGGGCTTCTTTCTCACCTTTTTGAACCTGCGCGACTATGCGTCTGAATTCGCTGATATCCAAACCGATATATTGACCAACCTGCGCCATATCATTGCGCAACCCTTCCGCTTTATCGGAGGAGCGTTCGATGAACATTTGCCATCCCCGGCCAGCTTTCTCAGCCATGCGTTCCATCCAATTGGGATCGAGTTCATGGCCCCGATATTCATCGATAAACTCACGGCGGTTGATCCGCGCTTGATCCGCCAATTTAACCATTGAACTATCAATCTGCATGATACGCCGATTGATGCCATATAGCTGATCAATCAAGGCCTCAATTCGGTTATTGTGCAAATGGAGCCCATTCACCAGCTCGACAATTTCAGCGCGCAACGCCTGATATGTTGCCTCTTGTGTCTCGGTAAAGCTGCTATCTTCGTTCAAAGTCGCCGAAATCCGCGAATCTTGCATGTCGGATAATTTGATATAATCGGATGCAATACGATCAAGCGTTTCAAGCACCTGAGGTTTCAGCGCCGCTTCCATTGCCGCCAAAGACAGGTTGGACTGATCATCATCGTCATCGTCATCATCATCGGTCAGTATTGGATTGCCATCTGCATCCAACTCTTCGGATTGGGCCTCTTTTTGCTGCCCAACCGCGACATTGCCGGTTGCCAGAACATTTTCGCCTTCACCATCTTCTTCCATTTGATTGCCGAAGGTGGTTTCCAAATCGATCACTTCGCGCAGAAGAATATCTTCGCTTAGCAATTCATCGCGCCAAATCGTGATCGCCTGAAACGTCAAAGGGCTTTCGCATAGCCCAAGGATCATCGTGTTGCGCCCTGCCTCGATCCGTTTGGCGATCGCGATTTCACCTTCACGGCTGAGCAGCTCAACCGAGCCCATTTCACGAAGGTACATGCGCACGGGATCATCGGTGCGATCAAGCTTTTCGGTTTCACCCGAGGAAAGCGCCACATCTTTACCGCCTGTCACCGCGACCAGATCCGTGGCTCCTTTTTCTTCTTCTTCGATCTCTTCATCTTCAATGATATTGATGCCCATTTCAGACAGCATCGACATCACATCTTCAATTTGTTCGGAAGAAACCTGATCGGGTGGCAACACCTGATTGAGCTGATCGTATGTTATATAGCCACGCTCACGCGCTTCACCGATCATTTTCTTGACTGCGGCTTGACTCATATCAAGGGAGATCTCCGCATCCTGATCATCTGTCTTGCGATCGTCGGTGTCTTTAGCGGCCATTTGGGACTCCTAATTTAACGCGAGTGATTCGTTACTGACAAGAAATAACGGAATCACATGATTCGGCCACCCCGTGTACAGTACTTTATTTACTGTTATCCCTCTATTTAGTCAGTTTTTTGGCTTTTGAAAGGAAATTCCCCCCAAAATTTCATCGAATCGGTCTTTTTCACTGCGGTTGATTCGCGCACCGTTCTGCGCCATCTGATATTGAACCTTATCTTCTTGAACTGCTTTTAAGGAATTATGCCCCGCCTCAGCGGCTTCCTTCAGACGCCAAACAGCGGTTTCATCCAAGGCCTCCTCTCCGGCCTCTTGCAACTCTTTCAATTCTGCGGCCAGACCTTTTCGGCTGGAAAGTTTCCCCAAAGCCTCCAAAATTGTAGCGCGCGCATTCTCTGTTTGATCCGAATTCAGCAAACCGGCGGCCATGCGCACATGTCCAGCAGAAAACAGTTTTTCGATCACCTGAGGCCCTAGCGCAGCGGCAATCTGCGCCTCTAACTCAGAGCGCGTTTGATTTTTGCTTTGCACCATGATGCGGAGCATTGCATCTAAATTTGGATCATCAAAATCCACGCCTTCGAGTAAGCTGCGCACATCCTTCAACACAGCTGGGCAGACCAGCACGGCCGCAACGATCACCGCCTCATGGATATATTGGGCAACCCTATCATTACCTGAGGCGAGCGCTGAGGCCTTGGTGCTTTGCTGAGGTTTTCCCGGCAGGCTTGCCGCTTGACCACGCTTGCCGCCCCGCTTGCCATGGTTTCGAAACAAGGCCCAGCGCAAATCTTTCAGCGCCGTTTCATAATGCAACCGCAGGCCGTGATCCTTGATCAACTTAGTTTTAGTTGCCAACGCTTTATCCAAGCCGGCTTTGCGCTCCGGGCTATCAAACGGTCCAGCCGCCATTTCGCGCTGCCAGAGCAGCTCAACCATTGGCATCGCTTTTTGTAGCAATTTGCGCAAGGCGCCGGCCCCAGATTGGCGAATGAGATCGTCTGGGTCTTGGCCTTCGGGCATCAAGGCAAACCGCAAAGCACGGCCGGCTTCCAACGCCGGCAACGCCAAATCGATCAATCGATAGGCTGCTCTCAAGCCAGCTTTATCGCCATCAAGTGCCACAATAGGCTCGGGGGTCATGCGCCATAACAGCGAGAGCTGGGTTTCGGTTATGGCTGTGCCCAGCGGCGCAACCGCGGCCTCAAAGCCCGCTTCAACCAATGCGATTACATCCATATACCCTTCGGCTACAATCAATGGCTGATCCGGTCCAACGGCCTTTCTGGCAGGGCCCATATTGTAAAGCGTGCGCCCTTTATCGAACAAAACAGTTTCAGGAGAATTGAGGTATTTGGCCTTGGCAGCCGGATCAAGCGCGCGCCCGCCAAAAGCAATGCACTGCCCACGGGCATCACGAATAGGAAACATGATCCGTCCACGAAACCGGTCATACGGGGCTCTGCCCTCTTCGGGCTGGATACAAAGGCCTGTTTCAATAAGCTTTTCAGGGGCAACACCGGCAGCTTTAAAATGCTGTATAAGCGCAGAGCGATCTTCTGGCGCAAAGCCAATGCCAAAGCGCGCTTGCGCCTCTTCAGACAGCCCACGCCCAGACAAATAGCGCCGCGCATCAGCAGCGGCGTTTGTTTTCAGGCTTAAGCGAAAAAAGCGAACCGCTTGCTCCATAACATCGACAAGCGCACCTTTTTGATCCGCTTTCTCTTTTGCCTGCGGATCGCGGGCCGGCATGCTCAGACCAGCCTCTGCGGCCAAAATCTCTACCGCCTCTATGAAGCTCACATTTTCTGTATCTTTTACGAATGTAATAATATCGCCCTTGGCCTGACAGCCAAAGCAATAAAAATAACCTTTGGTGTCTTCCACGTGGAACGAGGCCGTTTTTTCTTGATGAAACGGGCATGGCGCCCACATATCACCGCGGCCCTGATTGGATTTACGCAGATCCCATGTGACCTTCTTGCCCACAACAGCACTTATGCTGACGCGGCTCCGCAACTCATCCAAAAATCCAACTGGCAGGCTCATGGGCTGAATATCGGAGCTTCCTAAGGCGAAGTCTAGTACTGAGCAAAAAGAAACAGACTTTTTACGCCCCCAAGCAATTCAAAAAAGCACGATCTGGCTTTAAAGCCCTTTTGTTTGATAACTCTCTGCGACTTTGCGAATGGCGACCAAATAAGCTGCGATGCGCAGATCGGTGACGTTTTGATCACTATGCCAAAGCGCCCGCATTGCCTGCATCGCGGCGCGCATCGTATCATCCAAACCCGAGCGCACCAACTCTAACTCACCCGCGCCCTGAACAAAGCGTTTTTTGAAATCTGCACTCATGCTCCAATCAGCGCCCATTTGGGTTGAGAGGCGTTCCAATTCGTCCAATAACATGAGGCTGCGTGCCTCTTCCTGACGGCGCTGCATCCGGCCAAATCTGATATGGCTAAGATTCTTTACCCATTCAAAATAAGAAACGGTTACGCCCCCCGCATTTGCATACATATCCGGAATGATCACGCAGCCCTTTTCGCGCAATATTTCATCAGCGCCCGCCGTTACTGGCCCATTCGCCGCTTCGATGATCAACGGGGCTTTGATCCGCGCTGCATTTTCTAAATTAATCACGCCCTCCAAAGCCGCAGGGATCAATATATCGCAATCATGCTCAAGCAGCTTGGCGCCCTCTGGCACAAACACAGCATCCGGGTAATCTTTAAGACCCCCTGTTGTGTTTCTCCAATCTGCAACGCCCTCAACATTCAGCCCGGTTTCGTTTATGAGCGCGCCGTCGCGCTCGATCACGGCAATAATTTTAGCGCCATCTTCCTGGGATAAAAACTTTGCAGCATGAAACCCGACATTGCCAAGCCCTTGAACAATCACGCGCTTGCCTTCTAAAGACCCGCTCAACCCCGCGCGCTGAAGGTCTAATGGCTCACGAAAAAATTCTTGCAACGCATATTGAACACCGCGCCCCGTGGCCTCAACCCGCCCCGCAATTCCGCCCGCGTTCATCGGTTTGCCAGTGACGCACGCCTTGGCATTGATATCGGTTGTGTTCATGCGAGCATATTGATCTGCAATCCAGGCCATTTCACGTTGCCCCGTGCCCATATCAGGCGCGGGTACGTTTTGGCTGGGATGAATCAAATCACGCTTAATCAGCTCATAAGCAAACCTGCGGGTAATCAGCTCAAGCTCATGCTCTTCGTAAAGCGTTGGGTCAATACAAAGCCCACCTTTAGAGCCGCCAAACGGCGTATCGACCAAAGCGCATTTAAAGGTCATAAGCGCCGCCAAAGCTTCCACTTCGTCTTGGTTCACCCCTAAAGAATACCGAATGCCCCCTTTTACAGGTTCCATATGTTCAGAATGCACCGAACGATATCCCGTGAAGGATTTTATTTCACCGCGTAACCGCACGCCAAACCGCACCGTATAAGTGGCATTACAAATCCGGATTTTTTCTTCCAACCCAGCCGGCAAATCAATCAAGCGAACTGCCCGATCAAACATTCTTTCAACGCTTTCGCGAAAGCTAATTTCCGTTTTCACCCTGCAATCTCCCCCAAACCATAAATATAAAAATAAAACTCGTTCGGCCCAACACATATCATATTTCTCACAACCCCAAGAAAAATTATGGCAGAAAGAACGCGAGGCCTTATGTGGTTAGACGCGCACTTCATAGCCGGGCTGTTCGGGCTCATCATCAATTAATTCGGCCGGAAAACCATCTGCGCGCACATCTAACCCGGTCACCTCTTCTAAGCGCTTGATAATATTTGGGGATAACTCACGCGCCCCAAAGCGCTTAATCCCATCTTGAAAGATAGAGATTAACAGTGGATTCAATTCGAGCGGTATCGAAGCCCGATCTGCAACCTCTTGAAACAAGCCAATATCTTTTGCAACCAGATCCATCGTAAACGACACATCGCGGCTGCCATTTAAGATTAGCTGGCTTTCTGTTTCATGCACAAATGACGTACCCGAAGAGATTTTCAAAGCTTCATACGCCACTTTAAGATCCATGCCCGCCCCTTTGGCGACGGTTAAGGCTTCCGCGCAAGACACCAGATTTGCCGTGGCCATATAATTTGTGATTACTTTTAGAATACTAGCAGATCCCAGATCTCCGGTATGCAAAATACGCCGCCCCATTTTTGTAAGAAACGGCAAAACCGCCTCAAAACTGTGCCGGTCACAACCAGCGAAAATGCTAATATTTCCCGTATCTGCACGATGACATCCGCCTGAAACAGGACAGTCCACGGCTTGTCCGCCTTTGGCCTGCACCAACGCACCAAGTCGTTTGACTTCCGCTTCGTCTGTGGTCGACATTTCCAACCAGATTTTACCGGGCTTTACATGCGCAAGCATCGCTTGAACCACCGCGGCAGAAGCGGCTGGATTTGGCAAACAGGTGATCACTATGTCACAGCTTTGCATCATTTCAGCCGGGCTTACTCCGTTTTTGGCGCCCTTTGCCACAAACGCCTCCACCAAAACCTCATCCAAATCATGAACCTGTAAAGATACACCATTGCGCAGCAAACTGCCTGACAATTTGCCTCCAACATTTCCCAAACCAATAAATCCGACCTGCATCTTTTTTCTCCTGAGTTTTTTAAAACTTAGTGGTTTCCAAACCATTGTTCAGTCTGTTTCCGACCTTCCAGCGCCGAATACTTCCCAGCTTGGCGGCTTGCCCAATTTCAAACGGTTCCTTTTTTAAACACCAAATGTGCCAGCGCCAAGTTTAGCAAGCCATTTTCAAGTTTCAAAATTCCGAGTGCGCCTTCAGAGCCGGTTTTTACGGCACATTGAAATCGTAACCACGCTGGAAAATCGTAAACACGCGGATCTGTTCGCGCAACGGTCAGCCTAGACAGGCGCCAGGAAATAAGACGCCCATCAACCGTACGCGGCGCGTTTCGGCGCGATCGCTGGTTCAAGCAAAGAAAAGCAGATCACGGTTTGCTGGCAGGCACGCCCAACATGCGAAGCACAAGGTCACGGTACAGCGCAATAATTTCATCCTTTGTTAAGCGGCCTTCGCCGTCAAACCAAGTGCCCACTTCTTTCAGCATTCCTAAAATGGCGAAACTTGTAATCTTTGGATCTTCAACCGAAAAAATACATGCCCCTTGTCCGGCCGTAATGATAGATTCCAGCTCTAATTCATAGCTCTTGCGCAAAGTTTCAATCTTAGCAAAATTTGACTCAGAAAGATTGCGTAACTCCATATAGGCGATAAACACTGCCTCTGATTTATCCAGATGATAATTCAAATGGCAGGTCACGAATTGCAACACCAGTTCTTCGGGGGCGGTATCCGTTTTTTGCGAACGCCAAGTCTGCAACAAATCAGTAAGATGCGTATGCATCAAATCATACAATAAGGATTGTTTATCCGGTGTGTAATTGTAAAGCGCACCCACTTGCACGCCAACCTCTGCCGCAATCTGACGCATAGACACAGCCGCATATCCGTAAAGCGCAAACAGCTTTAAAGCGGCCAGTCGGACTTTTGGGCCGGTTTTTAATGCGTGAGATCCAGAGGTTCGAGCCATAACACAGCAATATATGAACACTTGTTCAAATAAAAGCATCAGATGATTTTCTGTCAATCTTTTACGGTATGAGGAACAGAGTGATTGCAGCGCTGCGGTGAAAACGCTAGAGCAGGAGTCGTTTTTATATAAAAAATCGGATTGTAGATGAGCGCTCCATTACGACTGGGAATTGCCGGATTGGGCACCGTGGGTGTCGGTGTTGTAAAAATAATTGCAGAAAAAGCTGCCTTGCTGCGCCAGCGTACGGGGCGCGAGATAGTTATAACGGCAGTGTCAGCGCGCAGCGCGCAGAAAGACCGCGGTATTGATCTAGCGCCCTATGCATGGGAAGCGGATCCGGTTGCTTTGGCCAAGCGCCCGGACGTCGATATATTTGTTGAATTGATGGGCGGCCATGAAGGGCCAGCCAAAGAGGCAACCGAGGCTGCCTTGAACGCGGGCAAAGATGTGGTCACGGCGAATAAAGCGCTGTTGGCGCATCACGGGCAAAAACTGGCCGAAAAAGCGGAAAACGGCGGTAAAGTGCTGCGTTTTGAGGCCGCTGTTGCGGGTGGTATTCCAGTGGTAAAGGCCTTGACCGAGGGGTTGGCCGGAAATGACATCACCCGCATTTTAGGCGTGATGAACGGCTCTTGCAATTACATCCTGACGCGCATGCAAACCGCAGGTTTGTCCTATGCCGATGTTTTTGCCGAGGCTGAAGCGCTGGGCTATTTAGAAGCGGATCCCGAACTGGATGTGGGCGGGATCGATGCGGGGCATAAATTGGCTTTGCTTTCTTCGATTGCTTATGGCACCGCGGTAAATTTTGAAGGCGTAGAGCTGGAAGGCATTGGACAAATTTCGATCAATGATATCGAACAAGCCGCCGATATGGGGTTCCGCATCAAATTGCTAGGGGTATCTCAATTCACCGATCGCGGTTTAGAACAACGCATGACCCCCTGTTTGGTACCCGCACAATCGCCGCTGGGGCAATTGGAAGGCGGCACCAATATGGTGGTGCTGGAAGGAGACAATGTGGGGCAAATTGTGCTGCGGGGCGCGGGCGCTGGTGAAGGCCCCACCGCAAGCGCAGTTCTGTCCGATATTTGCGATCTGGCCCGCGGCACGCGCATCAGCACGTTTGGGCAACCCGCCAAATCGCTTCGACGCGCGCAAACCACGCAAAGCGTGACGCCTGCCCCGTTTTATCTTCGGCTTCAATTGCTCGATAAGCCCGGAGCCTTGGCGCGCGTTGCCGCTATCCTAGCTGACTCAGGGATCTCGATCGATCGAATGCGCCAATATGGCCATTCCGAAGAAACCGCCCCTGTTTTGATCGTAACGCATAAAACCTCGCGCCAGGCCTTAAACAAAGCCTTGGCCGAATTGCCGAGCACGGATGTATTGGCCGCCCAGCCGGTGGCGCTTCGCATTGAAACGGTTTGAGCAAACCACCCTTTGCTCCTAGTAAAAGGACTTAAAACAAAAATGACAAAAACAGATTTTAGTGATCGGATGCTGTCTTTAGGGCTGGCGCGCGTATCAGAAGCCGCGGCCCTGGAATCAGCTGATTTAATTGGCCGAGGTGACGAGAAAGCTGCTGATCAAGCGGCCGTGAACGCGATGCGCGACCAATTAAACAAACTGGATATTGCCGGGGTGGTGGTGATTGGAGAAGGCGAGCGCGATGAAGCCCCTATGCTTTATATCGGTGAAGAAGTCGGCACCGGCAATGGGCCTGGGGTGGATATCGCTTTGGACCCGCTGGAGGGCACTACGCTGACCGCCAAAGATATGCCAAATGCATTGACCGTGATCGCTATGGGTCCGCGCGGTTCAATGCTGCATGCGCCAGACGTATATATGGAAAAATTGGCCATTGGGCCGGGTTTTCCCGATGATTTGCTGCATCTTGATATGAGCCCGGCGGAGCGAATTATGACGCTGGCCTCTGCCAAAAATTGTTCTGCATCTGATTTGACCGCCTGCATCCTTGACCGACCAAGGCACGAAAAAATGATTGAACAAGTGCGCAGCACGGGGGCAGCCATTCGCCTGATCACAGATGGGGATGTGGCCGGTGTTATGCATTGCGCAGAACCAAGCATCACGGGCATTGATATTTACATGGGCGATGGCGGGGCCCCAGAAGGGGTTTTGGCAGCCTCTGCGTTAAAATGTATGGGCGGGCAAATTTTCGGTAGGCTTTTATTCCGCAATGAGGATGAAAAAAAACGCGCTTACAAAGCCGGTATAACCGATTTAAATCGTATCTATGCGCGCGATGACATGGTCACCCAAGATGTGATCTTCGCGGCAACCGGCGTGACAGGCGGTTCGCTCTTGCCGGGGATAAAGCGTGAGATTGGATTTCGAACAACCGAAACCTTGCTCATGCGCTCTAAAACCGGCTCTGTGCGCCGAATGAGCTATCGCGTTCCAACGGAGCCGCGCGATTAAAGGAGATGGTTTGGCCTTTCTAAACGTTGAGTCTTCGATCTCTGGTCGCCCCTGGATGGGGCCATCTGACGCGACGCGCCGTGCCGCTGAAACACTTGCACAAGATCATGACCTGCCTTTTGCCGTCGCTGCAGTATTAGCGCGGCAAAATATTTCTGGCCAAGAGGCCAAACCCTATCTTAACCCGCAATTGCGTGACCTATTGCCGGACCCCTTGCGATTGCGCGATATGGATAAGGCGGCCAGTCGCTTGATTGAGGCGATGCTCAAAAAACAGCGAATCGCGATTTTTGCGGATTATGATGTTGATGGGGCCACATCGGCAGCTTTGTTGATCACGTGGCTAAAACATTTTGGCCAAGCCGCAACGCTGTACATCCCGGACAGAATTGAAGAGGGATATGGCCCCAATGAACCAGCAATGCAAAACTTGGGTCAACATCATGATCTGATTATCTGTGTTGATTGTGGAACGCTGAGCCATGCCCCTGTGCAGGCCGCGCAACCTGCCGAAGTGATCATTTTAGATCATCATTTGGGGGCAGAGACGCTGCCCCAATGCTGCGCGGTTGTAAACCCTAACCGCCAAGATGAAGACAGCGACCTTGCGCATTTATGCGCTGCCTCTGTGGTATTTTTATGCCTTGTAGAAGCGGGTCGACAATTGCGAAAAATGGATCAATCAGGTCCAGATTTGATGCAAATGCTCGATTTGGTGGCTTTAGCGACGGTTGCCGATGTTGCCCCCTTAATCGGGGTGAACCGCGCATTTGTCCGCCAAGGTCTGCGCATTATGGCGCAGCGCAAACGCCCTGGCATGACGGCCCTTGCAGATTGCGCAAACTTACAAAGCCCGCCCAGCAGTTATCATCTTGGATTTGTTTTGGGCCCGCGCATCAATGCGGGCGGCCGCGTCGGACAAGCGGATTTGGGCGCAAAATTACTTATTTGCGATGATCCCTCTCACGCACAAGCCCTGGCTGAGCGCCTTGAAGAGCTGAACCAAGATCGCAGAGACGTGGAGGAAAGCGTGCGCTTAGCGGCGATCGACCAAGCCAGCGAGCGCGGTTTAGAGGGCCCCCTTGTCTGGGCCGCCGGCGCAGGGTGGCATCCAGGCGTCGTGGGAATTGTTGCCGCGCGGCTAAAAGAAGCCACCAATCGCCCAGCCATCGTTATTGGATTTGACGGCAAGTCGGGCAAGGGCTCGGGCAGATCCGTCAGCGGTGTTGATCTAGGCGCGACAATTCAAAAATTGGTGCAAGAAGGAATGATTGAAAAGGGCGGCGGACATAAAATGGCGGCTGGTCTGAGCCTAACAGAAGCCCAACTGGCCCCGGCAATGGCGCGTTTGTCTGACTTGCTTGCAAAACAAGGCAGCGCCGCAGGGGGCGCAAAAGATTTACAACTCGATGCGTTGCTAATGGCCTCTGCAGCTTCCCTTGAGCTTTATGAAGATCTGGAAAAAGCTGGGCCCTTCGGATCGGGGGCTCCTACGCCGCGCTTTGCCTTTAGCGATATGCGTCTGTCTTTTGCAAAGCGCGTTGGGGATCAGCACCTCAAGTTTCGCGCGCAAGATCCCGAGGGCGCGGCGCTTGAAGGCATTGCATTTAATGCGTTTCAAACGGCGCTTGGCCCTGCTTTGCTTGCGCATGGGGGAAAACGGTTTCACTTGGCAGGAAAATTAAACCTGAACATCTGGAACGGACGAAAATCCATTCAATTGGTGCTCGATGATGCCGCGCTGGCCTAGATTGAAATGCCAGCAGATGGTTTTAACACTCCCAGTTCAATAAAAAGTGGATTTTTTAAAAATCACTCAAATTTCGCTTGCAAGCCCCTTGGTCATTGCCTAAAGACACGGCACGAAGCGATAGTGGCCCGTTCGTCTATCGGTTAGGACGCCAGGTTTTCAACCTGGAAAGAGGGGTTCGATTCCCCTACGGGCTGCCACCAAAAATCCTCCATCTAGAAATGATACGCTGAACAACAGCAGGGTTGTCCGCCTGAAATCCAGCATAAAAACCAACCCGATGCTTTTCCCAATACTGATCCCCGTAGGCC
>ENA-ORDA01000074-ORDA01000074.1-marine-metagenome-genome-assembly--contig:-NODE-74-length-97353-cov-4.659083_pt1 | contig 97353 bp, 82 predicted proteins | sample MGYA00237778_ERZ508506 | MGnify/ENA primary metagenome ERZ508506 (study PRJEB26177, sample SAMN06267891) | marine metagenome | isolation source: Monterey Bay, California, USA | place: Pacific...
TAGAAAACAAGTCTATCGTTGGCCAGGGGGATGAATAGTATGACACAAGATTGTAAAGAGCATTCAGTTCCTATGTTGTTAGTTGATGGTAAATGGGAATGCCCATTCTGCATTGCAGAGTTTTGCTCAGACATCGATGCTGAATTCAACGAATAGAAGGAATAATTCATATCCTGTGCAGATAACACAAGGATATGGCCGATGAGGAGGAGTTCTTTCACGTTGATGTTCGCTTGGATATTGATGATGATCAAGATATTATTTCCGAATTAGAATCAATGAATGAATTGGAACAATCAGAAAGATTAGTCCATTGGGCTAGACTTGGAAGGTTTGTAATGAGCATGGCAAAAGTGACACCTGGTTCCGAAGCTCTCAGTGATTATCTAAATCCTTTAAACGCCAAGGTTGACGACTTAATCGAAATCATTAGCGAGCATAAGGGATTGTTTACTGATCTTTCGGTCGGAGATAAAGGACATATTGCCGAAAGATATGTTGCTGCTGAATTGAATAAAGCATTTGCACACAAAAGCCACTCTTTCGAACAGTGGAGCGCTACAGGTCATCAAGGAGATATTTTAGGGAGGATGCACATGCCCAACCGTTCACCTGCAGAAGTAATAATTGAAGTGAAAGATTATGTGAAGTCTAAGCAAGTTCCTAGCAAAGAAGTCGAAAAGTTTCGTAAAGACATGCGGATGAACCCGCATATCGAAGCAGGAATTTTCGTTAGTTTGCACAAAGATGTTGCTACACTAAAAGGCCCGGTGCACTTTGAAATGATTGACAACAGGCCTGCAATTTATGTGATTCAAGCAACATCCTCGGAGAAGTTGTTTGTCTTAGCGTGGGGCTTGCTAGAAGCAATGCTTACCACTGGTTCTAAGGGTGAAGGTCCGAGCGCCAAACTATTAGAGGCATCTGCTGAAAGGTTGAGGACTGCAATCTTAAATTACGAGTCTGATGTATCATCACAGACATCTAATATTGACAAAATAGAATCGCATGTAACGGAACTAAGGAGTACGGCAGATAAAATCCAAAATGAGTCGAATCGTTTGCGTGCAAGTATTCTCGAACGATTGAATTCTCTAAAACGAGAATTGATGACTGAAGCCGATGACCTCGAAAGAGGAGATGGGTATTCCTCACAAGTCTTGATTGATACAGAGGAGTCGTGGTTGAACAAATGGGGGAGAACCAGTCTCGATGTTGGAGCACATCATCTGAACTTACTCAATCTAATACGATGGGTTGGTCATTTGGATAATGCTGAGGAGATTGAGATTATTTGGGAATCTGAAGGAGAACCTCCAGTTTTGAAAGTTTCAGGTGATGAAAGAATTTCATTCAAGTGGACCAAGAGCAATCTCAGATTAGTAATCGAACCAGAATATCTTAACCAGAATCCTGATTTGGAGAACTTGGCAGGATTTGTGCCTGCAAAGAACAAACTTGGAGCACATATTGATGCGAAGGCAATGCAATCTCCAACACTTGATTTTGAAGCGCTAAAAGGTTTGCTTGCTAAAAAATAGTAATTAATCTCAGTTCAAATTCCGGCTGCAATCAATCCCATGGAGATCCACGCACCAGCCATGGAACCTAGGTTCGTTAGCGCAGTAACTAGTAGTATTCTCCCAGCACGATTCGTCCAGAATAGTTTTGCTGAATCTAGTTTCAGGAACTCAGTGAGGTCTTCTCCGGTCGGCTCCTTGACTTTCATCTGCGCATATCCTGCGAACCAGCCAGCTGCTAGTGCAGGGTTTAGGGATGTAATTGGAGATGCTATTGCCGCAACTAGGATTGCTATTGGGTGGCCACCTGCGAGCATACAGAATAATGCAGCACCGATGAAGTTACCAGCGAACCAGTAGATTCCATTCTCCTTAATGGAATCCAAATCCCCGTTGTAAGCAAACCATCCTAACATTCCTAGGAGAACCAATGGGATACCATATGAAATGGTCTTCAAGAGTCTGCCACCTTTGGGTACTACAGATAGGCTAGCGATTCTAGATTCATCTTTTTCAATTCCGGCTGAAAGGAATTTTGAAACTCCGTCAAGGTGACCTGCTCCTAGTACAGCCAGTACTTTGCCTCGGCCTCTAACCTCTGAGATCTTACGAGCAATGTATTCGTCCCTCTCATCAATCAGGACTTCTCCTGCCCCTGGTGATACTTCTCGTAACTCTTCCATTAGCGAAGTAAGTAAGTCCTTGTCTGCTAGCATCTGTTCCAATTCTAATTCTTCTTCAGAATCATCATCTGCCATTAAAGCCCACATCAAACCTATCTTTTCTTTTAGGCCCATTTTGTTCCATGCTCTACGCAGAGTAGTCTGAATATCTCTGTCAACTAGGGCTACTTCTAGCCCTACTTCTTCTGCAGCCTCAACAGCTGCAAGTAATTCTGCACCTGGTTGCTGCCCTTCATCCATACCCATTTTTCTTTGTTCAGCAGCAAGCAATGATTGCAGTAGCACCATCGGTGCTTTGCCCTCTTTGATTACTTTCAGAAGCCCTTCTTTGTCTAGGCGACGGTCTTGTGTGAGTGCATCATACCTGCTTTTGCATAGTTCAACAGCAACAATGTCTGGTCCCCATTCGCTGATATTTTCTCTAACAGCTTCTACAGATGCTGTAGCTACGTGGGCAGTACCAAGTAGCCTCAAGTTTTCGTCTACATCGATAATCGGTGCGCTCATTCTTCTTCACTCCCAAATATAGATTTCAAAATTGATGTAATTGTCTTCATGGCATCTTCAGCATTTTCACAATCGATGTCGGCAAATGGGATTTGACCACCTGCTAGTGATTTATGTCCGCCAGCACGACCCTTTTCAAATGTTTGAGAAAGAAGTTTGCCGATATGAATAGAATCATTGGTTGAGCGTGCTGAAAGGATTACCTTTGACATTCTAACTCCGTAAGAAATTACTACGTCAACATCCTCTGTTGGTAACAGGAAGTCTGCGACTTGAGAAAGAGCGTCCCTGTCTGCCATTTGCGAGACTGGAGCAAGCATCAATCCATTCTCTAAAGTCGCATCACTCAGTGCTTGACGGAATATCGACAGTACTTCTTGAGAACGAGGTGGACTTTCAAAAGATCTCATCAAATCCCAATCCACCCAGGCTCCTAGCCATGATAGTGCTCGTAAATCAACAGCGTTGAATGATCTAGTGAATCCGAGTGTGTCAGTTCTTATTCCAAAAGCGAGGGCTGTAGCAACTTCACGATTCAATTTGATACCTGAGTTCATCAAAATCGAAGCCACGAGCGATGATGTGGCTGCAAACTCAGAGCGAACTAATATCACATCACCCGCAGGTCTTGTTTCGCTTGTATGGTGGTCGATTACAATGTGTGGGACACAAGTTTCAGGAAGAATATTATTTGCTCCAGGGTTACTAAAGTCTACACAGATGACTAAATCAGACTCCTTCAGAAGGTCTTCAACTTCCCAATCGAGTATCAATTTTCGGACATCTAGGTCTAGTAGTCTGACCATAGCTCGGTTTTGCTGATGCTCAATCATGCCTCCATGTATGATAGTAACGTCTTTTTCTAGAGACTCACAAAGATGCTTCATTGCCATTGCACTTGCTAATGCATCAGGGTCTGGGTTGTCGTGGCAAACAATGAGGACTTTACTTTCGTTTTCGACATTAAGTCTGCGCAATACTTCACTTGCTCCTTGTTTCCTGTCAATCGATCTTAATCTGTCTTGAATCGCAGATGTTGTCAAATCTTCAATAGAGATTCTTTCAGTTCCTTCTAAATCCAATGTTGACAGAATCGGCGTATTTGGCCAATGGTTTCGTAATTCCTGTATGGGGTCGTCATCGCAAATAATCTCCTCTAAAAGCAAAATGGCGGTTGGAGTTACGTCAGGTAATGGCATTTCATGTAATTCCATTTCCGTAGGTAGGGCAACAATTTCAGCATCAGGCATGCCTACCATTTGTTCTGCAAGCCCGATTATTCGAACTCGAGAGCGAGCTCCTATCCATTCTGCAAGTCTGATTGCAATAGGGTCGCTGCCGAAAATAAGGAACATATTCATTCCTCCAACCTTTCCAGCACAGAAAACAAGTCAACATGTTCTCTGACATCGTGAACTCGAATTATGTCAATGCCCTCATAGAAGGCCTTTGCTGCAACCGCTAAGCTACCTGAAAGCCTGTTGGCAGTATCTGTTTGATTGCAAATTTCGCCGATCATGGTCTTGCGTGAAACTCCCCACAATACCGAATATGGTTTCAAGTCTGAATTCGACTTGAGTAAGGCGATATTGTCTTCTAGTTTTTTGCCGAAACCTATGCCCGGGTCTAAGTAGATTTTATCCATTGAATGTCCCATTTCAACTAACTCTCTAGCCTTACTTAGCAACATCGAATTAACTTCATCAACTACATCGGTATATTGTGGATCATCTTGCATGTTACCTGGTTCACCAAGCATATGCATAATACAAACATGACATTCTGATTCTACGACCAAATCTTGCATGGCTTGATCTCTAAGCCCGCTGACATCGTTGACCATTTTAGCACCGGCTTCTAAGGCCAACCTTGCAACTTCTACATTTCTTGTATCAATAGATACATTGCAAAATTTAGAGACTTCTTTAACTAGAGGTATTGTGCGCCTAATCTCTTCTTCTATAGAGATTCTTTTAGCACCTGGTCTTGTCGATTCGCCACCGATATCAATCCAATCTGCTCCATTTTCAAACATCTCTTTGGCTCTCTCAAGGTCGCCCTTTCTAGATGCGACATGAAATGAATCGGGTGTTGAATTGATGATTCCCATTACTTGGGGTCGGCTCCAACTACCCCCCTCTGAGACTGCCATGTTGGAGCCCCTGCCCGCGGCAGGCTTTATCAAATGTGGAGTATCAGGTGTACCCATGCCCGAAGATGACCAAATCCTCGATGTCATCAATGAAGACATAGTTGATGACAATTTACCGGTCCCAACAGAGGATCAACTTGAGTCTGCTGAGAGGATAATCGTTAGACTGAATCCTCCTTCTCGGACGGCTATTGCTGAGATGATTCATACCAAGGCGAAAACAGTTGGAGGAATCTTTGCAGGTTATGCGGTTTTCTGGTGGCTAACAGTCTTACAGGTAAACGATGAGCCCGATTTCAAGTCAATTTTCTTTGGGCCAGACTTTTTGACAATCACAATACTTGCGCCAGTTCTAATATTCATGGGTTCTCTATTGTCTGACATCAGTCGAGAGCGTGGACAATTATTCCCTGGACTGGTTAGTGGGATTATGTTTGTACTTTCGATTCTATACACTTTTGAGCCTGCAATACTCGGTTTTATGGGCGATATCTCTACCAGTGATGCAATCTGGAAAACTGCGAGGTTAGCCATAATGAATACTACAGTTTTGTTCGCTGCAAAACTATTGATTGATGCATGGTTATTGGGATTCGTAAAGAAGTTAATGGAAAATTATCCTGATTTGGAACTTTCAGGATCAAGTGTTGAATCAAATTTGGTTGGTGAACTCAGTTCTGAAACCGAGGCTTGAAACGGTAAACCACTTCGCATAAATCATGAGCGAGCGACTTGACGTTCTACGTCTGGGTTATCGGAAAGGCCGAGACCCGCGTATAACTACGCATCTTGCATTAGTTTCCAGAGCACTTGGTGCTGACGGATTTTTACTTGCTGGAGATAAAGATCAAGAAATGTTCGATAATCTAAATTCAGTTAGTGAGAGATTCGGAGGAAATCTCGATACGGAGCATGTTAGCGGACTCAGTCATCTGAAGAAGCATGTAGCCGATGGCGGTGTAGCTGTACATTTGACAATGTACGGAGAACCTTTCAGAAAGGCAATACCGAAGATACGCCGAGATAAGCCAGTACTAATTGTCGTTGGAGGTGCTAAAGTTCCCGGTGATGTTTACAAATTTTGTCAGTACAATGTTGCGGTTGGCAACCAGCCCCATTCCGAAGTCGCTGCTCTTGCATTATTCATGGACGCTTGGTTTGGAGAATCCGGTAGTGAGCGGACATTCTCTGATGCTCGGCTTGTTATTGAAGGAATCAATGGCGGCAAGTTAGTTCACGATATTGACGATGAAGATTGATAGGTGAGAAGTCCCTTACTTGCCACCTACCTCTCACTTAGTTACAATGGAGTTCCTCATTACCTGTAATAGTCAGTAAATTATAGGCGTTGCCAATGATTATGACCCCTATTCCATGAGCATTTCTGATGTCGGGTGAGTGGTCTCAGAAAGGTGATACCTCTCTGGGCGACCGTGTTCTCTTATCCGATGCTACAGATGGGATTACATCTGGCTCTACAATTCCTCAAAATGCATCTGGAGAGGGTGTACTTTTGTTGGCAGATGGGAGCCGCTTTACTGGCAAATTATTCGGTGCAAGAAGGTGGGGTGAAGGTGAACTTGTTTTCACTACTGGAATGACTGGTTACCAAGAGTCATTGACAGACCCTTCTTTCGCTGGACAAGTGCTAACATTCACCTATCCTTTAATCGGAAATTACGGAATTCACCACGGAACTAGTGAATCCGCAGGTGTTTGGCCTCGTGGTGTCGTTGTAAGACATGCCATGAAGAATCCCGATCATCGAGATTCAATTGCTAGTATAGGCGATTTCCTAGCATTCCATGATGTGCCTGGTATCGAAGAAGTAGACACTAGGGCGATTACAAGAAGAGTCAGAGAACATGGATGTGTTCTGTGTGTATTTGGGCCACTCGAAGAAGAAGAACAATTGAAAAAACACCTAGATGGTTTACAATCACCCGAATTAGAAGATCTAGTTGACCAAGTTTCGATCAATGAACCGGTAATCGTAAACGAAGGAGCAAGGGATAATCTTGGTAATCCTCTGCCACGAATTGCAGCTATTGATTGCGGAATAAAATACAATATTCTGAGAAGTTTATGTTGTCAGTTTGAAGTGGTGTGGTGTCCACCTAGTACCACGTTCGAAGAAGCGCAGTCATACGGTATTGTTGCTTTATTTTGCTCGAATGGGCCAGGTGATCCAGCACATCCGGGCAAGGCTACGATGGCTCGCAATACGCTTGCTGAAGCAGTGAAGGCTGATATTCCTGTGATGGGAATATGCCTTGGTCACCAATTGCTTGGATTGGCAAGTGGACTTCAAACTTACAAGATGAGATATGGCCACCGTGGAGCAAACCAACCCTGTGTGGATTTAGAATCTGGAAGGGTATGGATTACAAGTCAAAACCATGGATTTGCAGTAGCAGACCCTGATGCGGGAATGTTAGCAGCGCACCCTTCAGGTGCTTGCTCTCCTAGCGGAGAAAATCTACATGGCGCTCAACCTAAAGTTCGCTTCGTGAACGCAAATGATCGTACTGTTGAGGGATTAGATTTGATTGACAAGTCCGTATTCACAGTGCAATTCCACCCTGAAGCGGCACCTGGCCCGCATGATGCTTATCCGCTGTTTGCTAGATTCAGAGAAATGGTTGATTCACACTACGGGGGTGTCAACTAATGCCTAGAAGAGAGGACTTAGAGACGATTCTTGTTTTAGGCTCAGGACCAATTAAGATTGGACAAGCTGCGGAATTCGATTTCTCTGGTTCTCAAGCAGTTCAGGCTTTACGAGAAGATGGATACAAGGTAATTTTGGTTAATTCAAACCCTGCAACTATTCAGAACGACCCTGAAATGGCAGACAAAGTGTACATTGAACCTCTACTGCCAGATACAATAAAGCGAATTATAGAGATTGAGCGCCCTGATGCTTTACTAGCGGGGATGGGTGGTCAGACGGCTCTGAATATTGCAAGTGACCTTGCACATGCAGGGGTATTGGATGAACTTGGAGTTGAATTAATAGGCTCTGATTTAGATGCTATCGACAAGGCAGAAGATCGGGACTTGTTCAACAAAGTGTGTCTTGAGATTGATTTGCCAATCTCTAATGCAATCGCATGTAATTCGATGGATGACGTACTCTCTGCAGCAGATGAGATTGGCAGTTGGCCAATCTTAATCCGCCCTGCTTTCACATTGGGTGGACTTGGTGGAGGAACTGCTTGGAATACAGGTGAATTAGTAGAAATCGCAACCCTGGGGTTGAGAAACAGTAGAATCGGACAGGTCTTAATCGAAGAAAGTATTCTTGGTTGGCAAGAATATGAGTATGAAGTGATGCGTGATACTGCAGATAATGCAACAATTGTCTGTACTATGGAGAACATCGACCCGATGGGTGTCCACACTGGAGAATCAACTGTTGTTGCACCGGTCCAATCACTGTCTGACAGAGACCATATGCAATTGAGAGATATGTCGTTGTCATTGATTAGGAAGTTGAATATCAAGGGTGGATGCAATGTTCAATTCGCTGTGAACCAATCTACTGGAGAGGTCAGAGTAATTGAGGTCAATCCTCGTGTTTCTAGGTCCTCTGCACTCGCTTCAAAGGCAACAGGTTATCCTATTGCGAGGATGGCTGCCAAAATTGCAGTAGGATATACTCTAGATGAATTGCCAAATCCGATAACGGGTGAAGGCACAACTGCTGCATTTGAGCCTACTTTGGATTATTGCGTGGTAAAAATACCTCGTTGGCCATTCGATAAGTTCAGAACTGCAGACAGGACTCTTGGCACTTCAATGAAGTCTACTGGGGAAGTAATGGCTATCGGTAGATGCTTTGAAGAGGCTTTCTTGAAAGCATGGGCGTCTTTAGAGCAAGGACTTCACTACCCTAAGCCATTAACACGTGCTGATGAATCAGAGGGTGAAGGAATGGCTCAAAGAGCTAATGAGAAATTACCAGACTCTGTTCTGGTGGATTGGCTTAGTATAGCCACTGATAGAAGAATGGGTGCTGTTATTGAAGCATTTAGAAGGGGCTGGAGCATTGAACGTGTCCATGAAATTACTAGGATTACAAGGTGGTTCTTGTATGGTTTCCAAAAGATCGCAGATATGGAGAATCAAATCGTGGCAATGGGATGTGCGCCTAGCAATGTTTCTTCTGATGATTTACGAAATTGGAAGAGTCACGGTTTTAGTGATGCCCACATCGCAGATGCTCTGTCCGGATTCCCCGCATCCGGCATGAAGGGAGCAGCGTCTAGTCGTAGTGAAGAAGCGGTGATGAAGGTAAGACATGCACACTCTATCCACCCAATTTACAGAATGGTTGATTCGTGTGCTGCAGAGTTTGCTGCTAAGACTCCATACTACTATTCGACCTACGAGCCCAAGGGTGATAATCGAATAGACGTATTACCTGGACTTGCTGAACGAGTTAAGAGAAGACAAATTGTAATCGGTTCAGGTCCAATTAGAATTGGGCAAGGTATCGAATTTGACTATGGTTGCGTTCATGCTGTGAAAGCGATTAGAGAAGCAGGGATGGATGCAGTTCTAATGAACAATAATCCTGAAACAGTTTCAACTGATTTCGATACCTCAGATCGGTTATACTTCGAACCATTGACTTTGGAATGTGTTTCCGAAGTATTGCTTAGGGAGAATGCTCACGGTATTTTACTCCAATTCGGAGGTCAAACCGCAATAAATTTGGCACTACCTCTAGAAGAAAGAATTCCTACCTTAGGGATTGATTTAGAGATACTAGGGACTTCTTGTGACGCTATAGATGAGGCCAGTGATAGGGAGCGATTCGAAGATTTTGCAGAACGAACCGGAATACAAATGCCTCGTGGGGCTACTGGTACCAGTGCGGATGATGTCAGAAATGCAGTTGAAAAAATAGGTTTCCCTGTTCTAATTAGGCCATCATATGTCTTGGGTGGAAGAGGTATGGAAATTCTAGCCAATGAAAAGCAACTCGAAGCGTATCTAAGCGAAGCTTATCTTGCTCCTGACAAGCCTCTTCTGGTTGACGAGTATCTTGGACATGCGATTGAATTGGATGTAGATGCTGCAGCAGATGGCGAGCAAGTTCTTATCGGTGCAATCATGGAGCACCTCGAAGAAGCAGGAATACACTCCGGTGATTCAACTTGTTTCATACCTACTCAGAACATTAGTGAAGAGATGCTTGAAAGAGTTCGAGAACAAACTAAGAAAATAGGCCTAGGTCTCAATATATTTGGTTGCTTCAATATTCAATTCGCTATACAAGGTGACGATCTTTACTGTTTAGAAGTAAATCCAAGAAGTAGTAGAACCGTACCATTTGTGGCAAAAGCAACAGGTGTCCCAATGGCTAGAATTGCAGCAAGAGTGACTCTTGGCATCAAACTGAAGGATCAAAAAATACCAGTTCCTACATCAGGGCATGTATCTGTCAAGGCTCCAGTTTTCCCATTCATCAAATTACAAGGATTAGATCCAGCGCCTGGACCTGAAATGAAATCCACAGGTGAAGTATATGGGTCTGATACTAGGGCAGATGTAGCATATCTCAAAGCAAGGTTGGCGACTGAAATACCTGTTGCAACTGATGGCGGCGCTTATCTTACAGTTAGGGATGGAGACAAAGAAGAGTTAGTTCCGATTGCAGAAAGTCTCAGTAAAATGGGATTCACCATATTTGCCACGCCAGGTTCTGCAGACGTGATAAGAGCGGGTGGCGTCGAAGTTGAAACCGTCTATAGAATAACAGATAGGAAGCACCCAGATGCTCTAGATTTGATGCGTACTGGTAAGGTGTCATTCATCGTGAATGTCCCAACTGTTTCAGGTGGTGCTGTTCGTGATGGAAATATGATGAGGCGCTTAGCTGTTGAAATGAACATACCATTTGTTACTACTATGTCTGGCGCTAAGATGGAAGTAGCAGCAATCAAGGCGATGAGAGAAGTCGATATTCAACCGATGAGGTTGAAAGTGAACTACTGATCAACAAGCATCGTATGCTTCGATAATATACTGGGTAAGAGGACTAGTCCAAGCTAGTTCGCTGATTCCATCTTTACCCTCTGCGTCATAAACTCGTACAACATCTTGAACTCTAACGTTACCTTCTGATGATCTTGCTAGGATTGTTTTTGGTTTGACTGATTTACCAGTCCCGTGCGGGTCGTAAACGGTGTCCAGGGCTTCAGATAGGAACCAATCAGCCTTGTCTGATGGGTCGCCTTCGAATGTCTTCTTTGGTCTTTTAGCACCAAACATCCCTCCTGCTTTTTTCTTGGGAGTGGTGGCATTTGATTTCTTAGGAGTACTCTTCTTTGTCTCTTTTGAATCAGGTTTCTTCTCTTCCTTTGGTTTACTGTCCTTTGATGCGACACTTCTTCCTTCGAGTTCCTTTTCCATCTCTTTACGTACTTGCTTCTCGAGTTTCTTAATCAAAGCCTTCTCATCTACAGTCTTTGCATTATCTTTCATCTTCTCAATCACGGTTAGGTAATGCGAGGCGACTTGAATCAGAGCAGTTTCCATACTTGCTTCTAATTGCATTGAAACTACGTCTCCAGAGGAATCTCTCCACTTTCTCCATTGAAGCATAGTGTTAGCGTGTATATCTGAACCACATTTAGGGCAGAATGAACGTTTAGGAGGTTTGAGAACAGGAATTGAACGCATAGCTTCAGGGTCGATACCTTCGTGTTCACCACTTGATACATCGTGAATGTGAGTACTTGCTTCCATTCCAAGGTTCATCGCGTCTCTGAATAGTCCTTCAGAAAGGTCCAGGGTTCCTTTTTGCACTAATGCCCATCCATCAGTGCCTCTTACTGTTGCTCTTACAGCAGCGGATGCAGCAGCAGACTCACCGAATTGATAATCTGCAAATACATTACTAATCGCATCTTCTTTGACTTCTTTTTCCATTAATTCTGCAGCAGTTTCGTCACCATCTGCTGGAGCAGCAATTCCTAGGAGAATCGGGTTTGCACCATCTTCTACCTTAGCAATCATATCGAATTTTTCAGCCATCGATAGGTCATCACGTGTTCTGATTACATCCTTCAATTGGTTGAGGTCATGACCTGTAGCGGTAATTGGACCGCGTACGGTCATATCATTACCACAAGATAAACAAAACTTCGAAGCGGGTTCGACTCCAGCCTCACAACTTGGACAATAGACTCCGCCCATGTCGCACCATAACCCCTTGGCCCCTTTCAATGGAACGGTACATATTTGCTATTTTCTGCATATTTCTGCTAGTAATACTTTAGCCGAGTAATTTCAAGACGTGGCTTCTTTCCAATTCAGCCATAATCGGTGCTAATCTAGGTCCTTTTTCAACACCTAATATTGATTGATATAGAGTTATGTAGCCCATTTTAGTGTTAATTTCGGAATCACGGAATGCAGAAGATATTGCTTCGCCTATTGATTTCGCATCCCATTCACATTGGCTAATTTTAGCGTGTAGTGCGCTAGTGATTACAGAATCCAGTCCGGCAAATGGCTCAGCGAGAACCTTAATCTTCAGTTCTTCAGGGAAATGAGGTCCATTAATCCAATTACGCATTCGAGATAGGCGATCTGATACTTCTTGACCGAAGTTCTGAATTATTTCTTCATCCGTCTTTACTTGAGCAAGCATAGAAAGGTGTCTGAATGTGACAGTTGATTGTTTCATGTCACCAATTGAACTCATTCGGAGTGCTCCTTCAGCATCTTCAACTGCTACCTTTTGTCTTCGCGATAGATTCTCGTCTTGCAACTCAGCAACAATGTCCCTTGCAACCATTCGCTCGTATTCATCAGCCAGTTCAACTAGCGACATTCCCGCATCGAAAGTAATTGCTTTCTTTGGTTTAGTAGAGGCGATTAGATATCTCAATATTTCAGGAGGTACCAATTCTAAAGCTTCCAAAGGTCCAACAGTATTTCCCGTAGATGATGACATTGCGCCTTGACCTTTCAGGGAAATCCATTCGTAAACCAATGGGTTAGGAGGTTCATCACCAAATAACTTTGAAATTTCAACACCGGTAGCATACGATCCTCCCGCTGCGCCATGGTCTTTACCAAAGGGTTCGCAAGTTACGCCAACCCAGCCCCATTTTGCAGGCCAATCGACTCTCCAAGGGAGTTTACCTTCTGCCTTATTGAGATCAGATTTTCCAGGTATGCCGTCTTGCTCCCAATGCACATATGGCCATTCATATCCGGTTACAGTGACTCCATCGAGGCTGCCATTGTGGCCATAAGGATTGAATGGGAACCAATCAGGTGCCAATTCTCTACTGCTTACTCTTTCAATGATTTCACGAATTTCATCAGCTTTCTCGCAAGCAATACGCGACTTTTCTGCAAACTTTCCTTCTGAATATGATGAGTAGTTATCAATTATTCTCGGTTTAACATCAATCTGTTCCAATGCCGCTAGGAATGGTTCTAAGAAGTGTTGAGCATAACTCCGGCCATCTGTTCCCGGCCTTCCATCTTCATCAGGTGCAGGTATCGTGGCTAATGGACATCCAATGTACTTCTCGTATTCATCTGACAGGAAAGGGTATACTTTCCTAAGAGGGTCAGCGGAGTCGACAATGAATACAGATTCTGCATCCAAACCTGCATCCTTGCATGCTCTTGTTACCATGTCTCCTGTCAAAATTTCACGTAAGTGTCCGATATGGAACTCGCCGCTAGGAGTAATCCCTGAAGCGATAATGTGTTTTTTACCTCTCTTAGACAGAGTCTGTGCGGCAAAATCAGCCCAGTGCATTGCTAATCACCTCAAACAACTGCAACTCTGATTATTCCGCGAAGTGGCACTTCATCGATTTCATTGCGCACGGTTTTGTTGACTAATACTGTACAAAGAGAAACTTCAGCTCCAGCCTCTCTCATTGATTGAATTGTTCTTGACATTGTTACACCGGTGGATAATACATCATCAATAATTACAATTCTCTTTCCGGCTACTTGTCCGTACTTGTTGGAAAGAGAGCCTTTTCCAGGTGCTCCATCGACATTGCGATGAATCGCAACTTCGCATCCTAGTTGGCTAGCAACTTCATTAGCAAATAGAACTCCATTTATCGAAATACCAACTATAGTGTCAATACTATCTCCACATTCTTCAGCGACTACATCTGCCATAATCGCTCCTATTGCGGCAATGCGTTGAGGCCTTACTCCAATAGTTCTCCAGCCAATACCAACATCTTGTGGTTTTTCTCCAGCAGTACTGCCGGCTAAAAGCCATGAAATAGTATCTTGTGACAATGACATTTCGTCCGCAATCTGTTGCGAGTTGAGTCCTTCTTTGCGAAGATTTCCAACCATTACTCGCAACTCCTCGATGCTCTTTCCAGTCTCCATGGAGGTATTCGGGTAGTCTATCAGACATCAACCCATCGTTGCGCAGATGGCGAAGAAGGCGGAAACCCTCAAATGGAGCGGACTCGGCGAAGGGTTTGATGTCCGACTTCGAATACGAGTCTTTGCTTGACCGCGCCAGGTCAAATATCCCTGAAGAGATCTCCAATCGTGCACGATGGACTCTACCAGATCCTCAAATTATGATAGAGGGTTCTAACACAATCTTTCGCAATTTTACTGAAGTAGTAAATCACATGGAAAGAGATGAAATTCATGTTTACCAATTTATGTTGAATGAACTTGGTACCGCTGGTTCAAGAGATGGACCCCGTGTCCGGTTCAAGGGAAGAATTCCCCCTAAGCGAATCAAAAAGACAATTGTCAATTATGTCAACGCTTACATCAAGTGTGTCCAATGTAATGCCCCTGATACTCACTTCATAAAGCAAGATAGAACCACTTTGCTAAAGTGTCAGGCTTGTGGTGCAACCAGGCCAGTCAAACTGTGATGTCAAGCAAGTATTCGCTGGGCAACTGTCCGCCTTGTAGGAATTCCACTAGTTTAGGAATTGATTCATCAGTGATTTTGAACCAATCTCCATTTGGATAGATAACGCAAGTAGGGCCGTTTTCACAGAAGTCTAAGCATCCCGACTTTTGAACTCGAACATCATGAATGCCTTTGGCCTTGGTATCAAGTTTGAATTTCCTCATCAATTCAAGAGAATTCTTTTCGCTGCAACAACCTCTGACTGAACCTTCTGGACGCGTATGGCCGCATACGAATGCATGCATTCGATATCCTGCAACTTCTCTCCCCTTAGGATCCATTTGTTGTCACCTTGTCAATAGCCTTGGCTAAGTCATAATCCCTTTCAGTTATTCCTTGGACATCATGACTCCATGTCTTGATCACTACACTGCCCCATGAAAGAGTAAACTCTGCATGGTGGTCTTGTTTTTCACAAATGTCGCCAACAACATTAACGAATTCTAGAGCAGTAGCGAAGTCATCAAAATTGAACTTCTTCTCTAAATGATGGTCATCGACAACCAACCACTGCAAAAAATCAACCCCAAAGGTGTGAATCATCATTACCCTTGGTTTTCTTCTCAACCTTTTCATGAAGGTTTGATCTTCGCTTTTGGTCAGCACGTTCGAATTCTAGTAATTCTTTGTCATCGATGTATGCAGGCCTTGTATGTGTGATTAATACAATCTTAACGATTACTTCTCGCGCCAAGTAGATGTGTTCTCTTTCGATAGTCAATAACTCGATTGATGATTTTCCGGAAGAAAGTAGTCTGCCCCTAACCCAGGTGTCATCGCCTTCTCTAAGCGACCTCGCATCCAACTGGATTTCAACGATGTCGTCCTTTCTAAGTCCGTGTCTCCGGCCCATCAAACCACCAGTGTGAACGCTTTCAACTTCACTTAATTCTGGCGATCCTAATTCTTCCCACATGCTCTTGGCCCAATCTGGTAAGTCCGACATGTTGGTGTGTCGGGGCTCCTCCTTCTAAGCACTGACGCTCGTAGAATCAACCTACGATTTGAAGAATAGGAGGCGACCCCACCAAATTAGGAGGCATTACGATGAAGGTAGTATGGCGCGATTTAATCACCGTCCTTACCGAAGACGAAGTGCTAGACAAAGGCTTCAGTCGTGCCAAGAAAGCAGCGGATAGGGTTGATGACCCAGTTAAGGTATTCCGAGTTCGTAAGCAACTCACTCGTATGGTCCAAACAGCTGCCGATGTAATGTCACAATATCTCGAAGACACCGAGAAGTCCTGGCCAAGTCTTGACAGAATGCCATTATTTGACAAATCAATGGTGGATGCATGTGTTGGATGTGATGATTATCGTCACCATCTTTCGATGTTAGGCTGGGGTGCTAAGCAAATGCGAAAGATTGCAAAGCAAAATGCTGCGAAGATAATTCGAAGTGCTAGATTTGAAGTCATGCATGATGCCCGTAAAGAAGCATATGGTCGTCTATCAAGCATAATGAGGAGGCTTGGGCCTTCGTTGCAATGGCTGCATGAAAGCAGACTTGTATTGCGTAAGTTACCAGTTATCGACCAAGTTTGCCCTACTGTAGTGGTATGTGGTGCACCAAATGTTGGAAAGAGTGCATTTATCTCAACTCTATCTAGTGGAAATATGGAAGTAAACCATTACCCTTTCACTACCAAACAATTGCACGTAGGTCATTTCAAACACCGCAGAGTTCCTCATCAGATGGTAGATACTCCAGGATTATTAGATCGGCCAATGGATGACAGGAATGCGATTGAACTTCAGGCAATAGCAGCAATTCAACATGTAGGGAGTCTGTGTATTTTCTTGATGGATATTTCTGAGAAATGTGGTACTAGTATTGAAGACCAAAACAATTTGTTGGATGAAGTTAAAGCATTACTTCCTGAAATTGATATGATAGTTGTTGTATCAAAAGCAGATTTGATGGAACCACTTCCGGATAATTGGGACTCAGTTCAACAGTTTGAATCTGAATGGGATGGAGAGGGTGAACCTAACCTTCCAGTTCTTATCGATGAAGAGGGTTGTGTTACTATTTCAGCTCAAGAAGAAGTAGGCGTAATTGCATTGCGATTAGAGATGGTCAGGAGATGCAAAGCTAACATGGTAGATGACCCAATGTCACTTCCTGATGGATGGCACAGGAAAAGTTAGTTGCCAAACCCAAGTAGTCTTAGCGCTATTGGAGCCACTATTGCGAGGAAGAACACTCCGAACATGATTCTCATTATCTTGTCATTCTTCCCTCGTTTCTCAAAATCATCTACGCACTCCTGACTCTTGCAAATCCGGTCTTCTGATGTTGCCTTTATGGTAATCCCACATATTTTGCAATGCTTGTGAGCAGGCACCTGTGAGCTAATTCTGGATTTTGCGCTGTTTATCTTTTTACTGACCGAATCCTTAATTGATTTTGCATCTACCATCTTAATCACTCCACTTTAATCAATGTACCAATGAATGGTTTACCTTCTAATGCATCTTCTAGAATGGTAAGGTCTCTTCCATCTAAAACTGCTAATCTCATACTCGATTCAATTGCCCACATAACTGCTACGGGATCAACCGCTGCTGATTCACCTGGCTGGAGTGGTTCAGTGCCTGTAATTTCTGCCAATTCGTGGAGTGTCAATTCTTCGATTGCTTTGGCACTGCTATCTTTTCTCGGATCACTATCATGAACATGAGACACATTGGTTGCAATGATGCAGTGTGGTGCACCAGAGTCTCTAGCAAGCGCAACCGCAACAGCATCTGTGGTATGGCCAGGTGTAGTACCTCCCATTATGACAAAGTTATGTTCATTTAGTAATTCAGCTGCATCATGAGTTGTGGTTGGAATAATCGGGCAAACATTGCACCCAATGTCAAGTAATGATTGCTGAAGTATAGTTGCGTTCAACCTAGTAGCAGCAATTCCGACGGTGTCCAGTCTATAGGAGTCTGAAGTAGAAGCTCTTGCTAGTGTAATTCCTTCTCTTGCAGGAAGTCCGCCACCTACTACAATGCCCAACTTCCTTCCATTGCCTTCCAAATGAACAGCCAATTGTCGAAGTTGTCCAAACCACTGAGTCCTCTGTTCGGCCTCCTCTGGCCTGAGCAGAGAGCCACCTAGTGCGACAATGTGGGTCGTCATCATACACCGTAAATGTCGACCATTGATGATGCTTCCTTCTCAGAAGGCTTGAAAGTCCTCGGCTCAGCCCTTAGGGCTGGGGGAGACCTGTATGAGTGATGACGCAGAACAGGCAACTCGCAGACTCAAGCTAAAATTAGCGCTTGAAGATCTTAGAGAGATGAAGGGTTCAGGAACTGAATTAGTTACTGTAATCATACCACCAGATAGGCAGGTTTCCGATGCTCGTCAAATGCTACAAAATGAGCACGGGCAGGCAGCTAACATTAAGTCGAAGGGGACTAAGAAGAATGTTCAAGGAGCAATCGAGTCCGCTATTTCTTTGCTTTCGAAGTACCGTGATGCGGGTGAAAGAGGACTTGCATTATTCACGGGGGCAATCATTGTTGGTAATAATAAAACACGCCATATTACCGTGATTGTAGACGATCCTCCTCAACCATTGCTTTCATTCAGGTATAGGTGTGATTCAAAGTTCGAACTCACTCAATTAGAAGACATGCTAATCGATAAGAAGTCGTACGGCTTATTTGTTATTGATAGAGCCGAAGCAGCATATGGAATCGCCAGTGGGAAGAGAATACATGTTCAAGAATTCCTCGTATCAAACATAATGGGGAAACACCGCCAGGGAGGACAGTCCGCTCAACGTTTCGAGAGATTGATTGAAGAAGCGGCTCACAACTTCTTCAAGCGTGCTGCAGAGCATGCTTGTTCCTATTGGTTGCCTGAATTAGAAAACATCCAAGCAATCATCATTGGTGGGCCTGGAGCAACAAAGGATTTCGTTGTAAAGAATGATTACTTCCATCATGAAATAACTAAGAAAATTGCTAAAACCACATTTGATGTAGGTTATTCAAATGAAAGCGGTGTACGTGAATTAGTCGATAATGCAGGAGGTTTGATGGGTGAAATTGAACTTGATGCAGAAAGGAAGGTAGTTACCGAATTCCTCGAAGAATTAGTAAAACAACACCCTAAAGCGACTTACGGTGAAGTCATGATTAGAAAGGCACTAGAACAAGGAGCTGTTGCTAAACTATTGATTAGTGAAGGGATGAGAAAGAACGTCGTCTCAATTGAATGTAAATCCTGTTCAAATGAATGGTCTGCCAGTATAGGCAGGATGGAAGCCCTTCCATCTTGTCCGAAATGTAAGGCCGATGGAGATGACTTGCTTGAACTTAGTTCGATCTCTTTGATTGATGAGTTCTCGTTACTGGCAGCGAAAGGTCGTGCAGAAGTAAAGTTCATCTCGATAGACACAGAAGAAGGTGCTCAACTCAATTCTGGTTTCGGTGGCTTGGCTGCAGTTCTTCGTTACCCAATGATGTGATCTAATGGAAATCCTTCGTCAATTAATTGAGCCATCTCTGGAGTCAGCACTTGCTGATATAGGGGTTGAAGGCGACTTTTGGAAAAAGGCATTAGGGGTTAGTCGTGAGAAAGACCAAGGTGATTTATCACTGCCCTGTTTTCCATTCGCCAAACAACTGGGCCGTAACCCTGCCGAAATAGCCACTGAATTATGTACTTCATTATCAGGTAATTTTGATGTTGCTGCAACTGGGGGCTATTTGAATTTCAAAGCAAGGTCTGATTGGTTAGCTTCCAATGTTCTAAAAGAGTTAGAAATGCCTGGTGAAAAGAAAGTCCTAATCGAACATACAAGTGCTAATCCAAATGGACCATTCCATGTTGGTCGTGCAAGAAATGCAATACTGGGTGATACTTTAGTTAGGTTGAATAGATTGTATGGTAATTCTGTTAGAGCAGAATATTATGTTGATGATATGGGTAAACAGGTCGGTGTAATGGCTTGGGCTTTAGCGAACCTTACAAGCGAAGACGTAGGTCGAATTCTCGAAGATGAAGATGGACTTAATCCACGTTGGGAAGGGAAGTCTGATCATGAAACAGTTCGTTGGTATCAGGCGGCTCAACAATTACGTTCAGCGGGTGATGAATCCATTGAAGATGAAATTAGTAAGTTAGTTCACGCCTCAGAGCACGGCGACGATTCTGTTCTCGATCAGTTTGAACAGGCATATCAGCCAGTACTGGACGGTATGTTGGAAACACTTTCCAGACTCGGTATTGAATTTGACACCTTTACCAAAGAATCAAAATTCGTAGTAGATGGGTCTGTATCATCATTGATGCAGAGGCTTGAACAACTGGATATTCATGGTACTGCCGACAATGGTGCGCACTTCTTGGATTTAGGACAAAGAGGTCTAAAGGGAAAGACTGATTTCTTCTATAGAAGGGGAGATGGGTCATCTTTGTATGCTACCAGAGATATTGCTTATCACATGTGGAAATGGCAACAGTGTGAGGAATTAATCAATGTTCTTGGTGAAGATCACAAGTTGCAAGCAAAGCAAGTTGGAATGACTTTGGAAGAGTTAGGAGAAAAGGTCCCAGAAGTAATGTTCTATGCATTCATCAAACTTCCAGAGGGTAAAATGAGTACTCGTAAAGGAAATGTGGTTTTCATGGATGACCTGCTTGAAGAAGCTAAAGCACAAGCAGCATCTGTTGTTCGGGAATTAAGAGGAGAAATTGACCCTGATTTGGTCGAGAAGATCGCTGAAGCCGTGGGAGTTTCAGCGGTTCGATTCAATATTACAAAAGTAAGTCCAGACAAAGGTTTCACATTCCGCTGGGAAGAAGCGTTGTCCTTTGAAGGTGAAAGTGCTCCATTCATCATGTATTCACATACAAGGGCCTGCTCAATAGCAAAGCGAGTGGGGCGCAGTCCTGATTTTGACTCCACAGGTGAAATACCTCCTGCAATGCATGAACTATTACGTGTAATGGCCTGCCATTTAGATAAGTTAAGTCATTCTGTCAGAGAGAACAAGCCACATATTTTCGCCTTCCACTTACTTGAATTAGCAACTGCTTACAATTCATTTTATCGTGATTGTCATGTCATTACAGAGGGTGTGGTAAATGAATTTAATTTCGCAGTTAGTGAGAGAACCAGGGGACTCCTTCGAAAAGGAATGATTGGTTTAGGAATCACTCCTCTGGAATCGATGTGAATGCACTATTTGGTGTTGAACCAGCAGCTTCTAGTTGCGTTCCAATTTCCTTCAGGTCACTAAGCGCATCTTCTAGACTGTCTGCTTGCTTGAGGAATCTAGTAGGGGGCCAACCTAGGTCAATCTTACCGGGATCAATAGTTGATTCCTCAATCCATGCTTCACATGCTTGGCCAGTACACATCGCTGAAAATGAATCTAAGTCCATCCAAAAGGTTCTCCTTTTGCATACCGGACAATCTCTACAATGCATGCTTGACAGAACAGTCATTCCTTCTTCGCCCACTATGTCAACATCCCACACCACTAGGTCTGACCTGGTTAGTGACATGAGGTGGGACTTTCGTAAAAACCTCCTAAGGACTTTCCAAGCAATCTCTTCTGTAGAGAATACTCCAAGTCCAATCGCACCTCCATCTTCCTCAGTTACCGAGGGTACGAAGACACGAGAGGTGGCCGTCATGAATGGGGCTGTGAGGATTAAGCCCTTCAATCCCTCGTCCATTCTTGTTCCACTACCGCCAATCCACCTGGGTGCGGGAATGGTGCGTCTGGCTTTTCCATTCGTATCGAAATAGATTCAACCAGATGATTTTGACTAATTCTGTCTATGAGTTTTTTACAAAGAGTTTCCATTAACTTAACTGGCTCTGAGTTAATTATTTCATCATCTACAGCAGTTTGCAAATCAGCATAATTCAATGTCATCTCTAGATTATCTTCATCAACATCTGAAACTAGAGTTGCCCAGATTGATATGACAAATGGTTGCTTCTTTTCTCTCTCAAAATCATAGGCGCCGTGGCAAGCCATTACTTCGTAAGACTCCAGTCCTATACGAGTGACCATGTTTATTCCTCACGTTCATGGACCCAAATCAAATGATATCCAAATTGGGTTTTAACTGGCTCTGATACGGTTTTCAAAGGTATTGTCCACACGACTTCATCAAACTCAGATACCATCTGGCCTTTCCTAAACCACCCAAGGTCACCACCTTTCTGGCTTGAAGGGCAATCCGACTTTTTTCTTGCAGTCTTTTGAAAGTCTTTGAATTTGTTGATATTGCTGGCTAACTGTGTAGCTTCGCCTTTGCTCTTTACCAGAATATGGCTAGCATGTGCACTTGGTTTTACCATTTAATCACCTCATGTATCTGCATTCCAAGCGAGATATTTCATGTAGTTTCCATAGATTGTAATTGAAATTCCTAGACTTTCTTCGTTAAATCTAGTCATTTCGTCGAGGTAGGTGTGGTATTCCCAAGACCCACTTCCGTAGCATACAGCGGCTCTACCGATTGTGTCTCCTCCGTCTAAATCATATACGAATGGGCAATGATCAGAATTGCAAGGCATACCGTCTTCGTCGCCCTTATCTCCATCATAAAGTCCTAAATTTATAGTATACTTTTCTGCCATTTCGGGGTTGGCTTCTTTGTACTCTTCCGTTAGGGATTCTATGTGCCCATAGTCTTCAGGATGATTAGTGAATAATGTAACCGAGTCACCTCTTGATTGGTCGATGTCAACATGGTTCATGTCGAGGTTGATGTATAGGCGAAGGTTTTCAGCTAATTCTTGGTTCATCTCTTTGACATACGCAGTAGAACCCCAAAGCCCTTCTTCTTCTCCTCCCCATGTACAGAACCTTAGAGTTCTTTCAGGATCACCATTCTCAACAATATATTCCGAGAACATGGTTGCCAATTCGAGTACGGAGGCAGTTCCTGATGTGTCATCTACTGCTCCTGCTCCGTGGTAAACTGTGTCGTGGTGACCTCCTACAATCACTATTTCGTCACTCTCGCCATAGTAGGTGCCACACGGTACTCTGATGGTTAATTCATCGTCATTTGTGACGTCCATAATCATCTCTAATCTTCCACTCCCATTGATGACTACAGATTCTAGGATTTCTCCGGCTTCCTTGCTCATTGCGATGAATGCTAGTTGTGAAGGAGCAGAACCTCCGTTTGCTTCCGCAATAGCATCGTAGTTGGTTCCTTTGAAGATCGGGACACAATCATTGCCCTCAATTTTCCCACAATTATAGTCCTTGTTGACTCTAATTACAGCCGAAAGGTCATTTTCTATAGCACTAGTCATGATGAAAGTGTTTCCAGTTTTTGAGCCTCCACCTTCTACATATCCTACCTTACCTGCAGCTGTTGCCCAAAGAGCATCATCTGAACCGTCACCTAAGTGTATGACTTCGATGTTCTGGTTAAACATAATTGATGACTCTCCGGAGAAGCCTTGGATTACATAGTCACTTCTGTGATTGAATGTTGTTATTTGCTGTCCTACGTCCGCTGCTGAACATGGTGCTGCTCCTAGTCCCCCTATGGCTCCAGGTGCGCAAACTTTGAGACTTGGCTCGCTGTTTATGCTGTGCATAGGAACTTCGTATGTGTGTAGAGTTGATTGATATCCTAGTTCTTCAAAAAGGTCGGCTATGTATTCAGCAGTAGCTTGTTCCTCAACAGATCCACTCATACGCCCTTTCCATTCAGGGTGTCCCAGTTCAACAAGGTCTTCAGCATATGATCTTACTCTGTCTTGTTCAAACTGCATGGATGCGCCGTAATCGACCTTTTCTTCTTCCAAAAAGAAGTAAAGGAATGTTGAAGTTACCAAGAGTACCAAAAGTATGCTAGCCATCACAGTTGTACTTCGAAAGAATTCTCCAACACTTCGTCTATTACTGGCCTCAGACCAGTCATCTACAACTTCTGCGGAAATGATTTCCTGCTCGCTCATGGAAGTTCATCTCCCGTCCATCTCTTCGTCAGATCATTATCTCTGCCTAGGTGGTCGAGTATTCGTGCGACTACGAAGTCGATTAAGTCATCCATTGTTTTTGGAAGGTTGTAGAATCCTGGTGATGCTGGCATTACAATTACTCCCCATGCGGATAATTTAGCCATATTCTCTAAGTGAATTGTTGCGTAAGGTGCTTCACGTGGCACGATGATTAATTTTCTTCTTTCCTTCATTGCTACAATCGCAGAGCGGGTTGCAAGATTGTCTCCGATTCCTGCTGCCAACTTTCCTAGTGTTGAGCCACTACATGGACAGATTACTACAGCATCTATTGATGCAGAACCCGAAGCAGATTTAGCTCCAATATCGGCATTCTTTTCCAAAGTTGCACCAGTCTGCTCTGCTAGAGTTTCGGGAGTAAGTCCTTCACATTCATGAGCCATAGTAATGCGTCCTGATTCCGTGACAACAAGTCGAGCCTCTTGTCCTAGAACGTGTGCAAGTCTAACACCGTAGGCTGCGCCAGAGGCACCAGATATTACCAAAACGATTTCGCCCATCATTAACTTCTCATGTGGAATCATGTATCAAGTTATGTCCAAGGCTGTGCGTATTACCAATTCCAAGACCGTAACAGCCTCAGCAAAAGAAACAGGGTCTATAGACCAACCTATTCTAAGCCATTCTTCTAACCCGGGTCCAAACATAATACCGGGCACAGCGAGTAAACTATGCTCTTTTCCAATCGTATCTATCATTTCTATTGTATTTACACCGGGTATCCTGAATGCTCCAAAAACTCCGTGTGGGGGAGGAGTCCATTCTATTCCCAACCTTTCCAAAGCACTGATTAACACAGGGAGGTTCTTTTCTCGATAGTGTTCGATTAATTCTACAGGCTCATGTAACCGATTCTTGATATGTTCAACGATACGAATTGAAGGGGAGGACATCATACCTTCCATGTTGTGGAATGAGTTTTCAACATTTGCGATTATACTCTCATCAGCAATAATCCATCCATATCGGACCACTCCAAGCCCATGCACCTTTGTCAATGAAGATATTGTAATGCAGTTATCACCCTCAGTGAACATTGGCCTCCAACTCTTATCTGCTCTTGAATAAACTTCGTCACTAATTATTCTGACATCCTTTCTCTTGCATTCAGAAACAAGCCAATTACGATCTTCTTCTGTGAATGACCATCCAACTGGATTTAGTTGTGGAGTGATCATCAACAAATCTACAGATTCCAAAACTAGGGACCATTCATCTCTATCTATTACCCACGCTGTGCTAGTGGTTATTCTACGAACAGCTACGGTTTCTAGACCGAGTATCCTCGCAGTCTGACTTACTGGGCCATATGATGGCATTTCTACAGCGACCTTTCCACCTCGTGATGCTGCCGATATTGCTAGGGCGATTCCTTGAGTAGCGCCCATGCAAAGATGGACATTATCAACAGAAACTCCGTACATCTTACTGACTAGGTCTCTTTCATCAATCCCTGGACCTCTGTGATCTTTCCACACATTTTCAATTCCTTCTAATTCCCAAGGAAATTGCAGTCCTGAGAATGATAAATTGTGTTTTCGATTTTCCTTGAGTCTTGGGATGTACCACTGGAGGTAAGAAACAGGAGGTATCTCAGAACCACGTGCCGGCCCACCAGTTCCCGGGTAGTTACCTGCCATGTCGATGCTTAGTAGAATATATTAATAGAATAAGTGGATGTAATTATTCAGTCAAAGTTCTAGAGAGGGTTGCGATTGTTTCCCTAAGTGACTGCATAACCATCTCTGTAGTAGTATCGATGCCTAATGCTGCCAGACTTGTTGTTGTGTCTTGGCCTAATCCACATCCACTGACCATCTCAACTCTTCCTCTAGGGGTATTACAATTAATTGTTAATCCATGCCGACTAGTCCATCTTAGGAATGATAGTCCGATTGAACAAATCTTGTTATCTCCAACCCATACGCCTTGCATTCTTTCATCACGATGCCCTTCGATGCCTAGTTTCGAAAGTGCTGCAATGACCCATTCTTCTAATATCGCAATTACAGCCTTGACGTTAGATTCACCTTCCAGGTCCCATTTGATGATTGGATAAATTACCAACTGACCTGGTCCATGCCAAGTCAATCCTCCCCCTCGGTCAACTGGTGATGTTGCGTATCCCGGTGGTGGGTTGATGCCATCATTCCTAGCTCTAGGACCCACAGTGACGATTTCTTCATGCTCACACACAAGTATAGTGTCGATGATTTCATCATCAATCCTCTTACTCTGCATTACTCGCATTAATTCATCAGATTCAGAATGTCCGATTTTACCTAATTCCGTAATCACGAGTTGACGCAACTAATCACCTCAGAATCTTCCACTGCTTCCGAATCCACCTTCGCCTCTATCTGTAGTAGATAATTCTTCGAAAGTAACTTCTCTGTAACTTGTTAATGGAACAGGTGCGATCAACATCTGTGCGATTCTCTCTCCCTTTGCGAGAATGATTGATTGACCCTCTCCAATCCATGTGGCTAATACCATTAGTTCCCCCCGGTAATCGGAATCGATTGTTCCAACGCCATTGGGCATTATCATTCCTTTAGCGCCTAGTGATGAGCGAGATCTAATCTGGCCCTCCCATCCTTCGGGAATGGCTACTGCTATTCCAGTTCTTATTTTGGCGGAATGGCCTTTTGTGACAATTGTTTCTTCCAACGCTCTCAAATCCCAGCCGGCAGCGGATTTGGTGCCTTGGGTTGGTTTTGATGCCTCTGGGTCTAGTTTGGCGAACATCACTTCAACACTCTCTCGCGTCATGGTCGGGCGAAGTGAAAGAGGCACTCAAGGTCTTTGGTTAATTTGAAGGCACAAAATTTCACACTTTTATTGAATTGTCTTTCACTAATTCAATAGTAGATATCATAAGCCCCCGACACCCGTCCAACTAAGCCTGACGGGAGCGGATCTACTGCTGAAACATGTAGCGGAACCCTGTGATGATTAAGCAACATTATAGGCTCGTTTCTACGGCAAACAAAATCCACCGCGAGCGCGAAATGGGAGGGACAGATGATGCAGCCACAAACTCATACTAACGACGGCTTTGATTTAGATCTCACTTCAGAGTTCATTGAGCCAATGCTCAAAGAATCCTTGGACAGATTTGTACTATTTCCTATAGAACACTCAGAGGTGTGGGAAATGTACAAGCAACATGCGGCTTCTTTCTGGACCGCTGAAGAAATAGATTTGGCTGAGGATGCCAAAGACTGGGAGTCTCTTAGTGCAGATGAGCAACATTTCTTGAAGCATGTTCTCGCTTTCTTCGCAGCATCTGATGGAATTGTAAATGAGAACCTTGTTGTCAATTTTGCTAACGAAGTACAGTGGGCTGAAGCACGAGCGTTCTACGGTTTCCAAATCATGATGGAGAATATCCACGCAGAAACCTACTCCTTACTTATCGACACATACATCAAAGATCCTCAAGAGAAAGACCATCTATTCAAAGCACTAGAGACCGTTCCTTCAGTCGAGAGGAAAGGAAGTTGGGCTCTAAGATGGTTAGACCGTAAGAGAGCCTCATTCGCTGAAAGACTTGTAGCATTCGCAGCAGTTGAAGGTATCTTCTTCTCCGGTTCATTCTGCGCCATTTTCTGGCTGAAGAAGCGTGGATTAATGCCTGGCCTCACCTTTTCTAACGAATTGATTAGCCGAGATGAAGGACTACACTGTGACTTTGCTTGCCTACTACACTCTAATTTAGTCAAAGGAGCAGGCGAGATGAAGATTCATCAGATTATTTCAGAGGCTGTCGAAATAGAAATCGATTTCGTTACCAGTGCTTTACCAGTATCTCTTATCGGGATGAACTCTGATTTGATGCAACAGTATATTCAATTCGTTGCGGATAGATTACTAGTGTCTCTTGGCGCTACCAAACTCTACAATGCAGAGAATCCATTCCCGTGGATGGAAATGATCTCTATGCAAGGTAAGACTAACTTCTTCGAGAAGAGAGTCGGAGAATACCAGAAAGCTGGTGTAATGGGCTCTTCTAGCCTAGGAGCGGTACAACAGCGCTTCTCAATGGAGGAAGACTTCTAAACCGTCCGCGTTCGAGGATGGATACTTCACGCTCACAAGGATATGAAAAAGGGGGACAAAGAATATGGGTCTACAAGTGGTTAAGAGAAATGGCGATAAAGAAGATGTACGTTTTGATGCGATACAGGAGAAGTTGACGAGACTATCCTACGGTCTGCATGAAAAGTGGGTCGACCCAGGAATGGTAACTAAGTTGGTTATCGAAGGATTATATGACGGAGTCACCACCTCTGAACTTGATGAACTTGCTGCAGAAACTGCTGCTTCTCTTGCCTCCCACCACCCTGATTACTCTAAGCTCGCAGCAAGGATATGTGTTGACAACCTTCACCGCTCCACTAAGGATACATTCAGTGAAGTTGTTTCTGATCTTCGTAACTATGTGGACCCTGAATCTGGAAAGCATGCTCCACTAATTTCAGAAGAAGTGTTTGCAATCATTATGGAAAACAAGGATGTTCTCGATGCACACATCGATTACAATCGTGACCATAATTTCGATTACTTCGGATTCAAAACTCTAGAGCGTTCCTATCTGCTCAGACTAGATGGGGCAGTTGTCGAAAGACCTCAGCACATGTTCCTCAGAGTTTCAGTAGGTATTCACCATGGCAATATCGAGAAGGCTTTGGAAACTTATGACCTGATGAGCGAAGGATGGTTTACACACGCTACTCCAACTTTGTTCAACTCAGGAACACCAACTCCTCAGATGTCATCTTGCTTCTTGCTAACAATGCAGGAAGATTCACTGGATGGGATTTATGACACACTAAAGCAGTGTGCTCGTATCTCAAAGTCCGCAGGTGGAATTGGATTATCAATCCATCAAATCAGATCCAAGGGATCATACATCAAAGGAACAAACGGTCATTCCAATGGACTAGTCCCTATGCTAAGAGTATTCAACGACACTGCACGCTATGTTGACCAAGGTGGCGGCAAGCGCAAAGGAAGCATTGCGATTTACTTGGAGCCTTGGCACCCAGATATCTTCGAATTCCTAGACCTCCGCAAGAACCACGGTAAGGAAGAAATGCGAGCACGTGACTTGTTCTATGCTCTTTGGACTCCAGATTTGTTCATGGAACGTGTTGAAGCGAATGGCGAATGGTCTCTATTCTGTCCTAATGAGTGTCCTGATCTTCATGACACCTATGGTGATGAATTCCGTGCACTCTACGCTAAGTACGAATCTGAAGGCAGAGCTCGCCGTGTCATCAAAGCCCGTGACTTATGGGACGCTGTAACTCAATCTCAAATCGAGACAGGTACACCTTACATGCTATACAAGGATGCATGCAATGAGAAATCAAACCAGAAGAACCTCGGTACTATCCGTTCTTCCAACTTGTGTACTGAAATTATCGAGTACACCGCTCCTGACGAAGTAGCGGTATGCAACCTAGCATCAATCGCTCTTCCAAAGTTCGTAAATCTAGAAGACGGTTCATACGATCATCAGAAGTTATTCGATGTGACATATCATGCAACTGGAAACCTAAACCGAGTTATCGATGTAAACTTCTACCCTGTTAAGGAAGCAGAGAACTCAAACATGCGCCACCGACCTATCGGACTTGGTGTCCAGGGCCTAGCAGACACATTTGCTATGCTAAAGCTACCTTTCGAGTCCGTGGAAGCACGTCAATTGAACCGTGAAATCTTCGAGACTATTTACTTCGCTGCTTGCACAGCAAGTATGGATGCTGCTAAGGTTGAAGGAGCATACTCAACCTTTGAGGGTTCACCTGCAAGTCAGGGTATCCTACAGCCTGACCTTTGGGGAGTTACAGAACACTCTGGTCGCTGGGACTGGGATACTCTAAAGCAAGACATAATGACCAACGGTCTTCGTAACTCTTTGATGCTCGCACCTATGCCTACTGCATCTACAAGCCAAATTCTTGGTAACAACGAATGTTTCGAAGCATTCACTTCTAACCTATACGTCAGAAGGACCCTTTCCGGGGAATTCATTGTCTTGAACAAGCATCTAGTTAATGACTTGATCAATAGAGACATGTGGTCTTTGGAAATGAAAGATGAAATTCTACGTCACAAGGGAAGCGTCCAACAAATCGGTGGAATCCCTGAAGACTTGAAGGAACTTTACAAGACTACATGGGAAATAAAGCAGAAGCATGTCATTGACATGGCTGCTGACCGTGGAGCATACATTGACCAAAGCCAGTCTTTGAACATCCACATGACCGATGCAAACCCTGCAAAGGTAACTTCCATGCACTTCTATGGATGGAGAAAGGGACTAAAGACAGGAATGTACTACCTGCGAACCAAGGCTGCAGCAGATGCTATTCAGTTCACAGTTGAACAGAAAGGGGCTGACGAAACAGTTGATGGATTAGCAAACCGTGCTGATGCAATCACAAGCCTCGAAGAAATTGCTTGTTCCCTAGATACACCTGATGACTGCCTAAGTTGCGGCTCATGATCTGCTTTTCGTGAAATCCTAATTCGATTATACGAAGTATTGGTCAATACAAACCCTCTCGAAAAACTTCCTAACAATGGTGTTGGAAGAGTAATCTGGTCTAAGGTATGAGAAGAGTAGATTCATTCTAATGAAATGATTATTCAGTATCTCTATTGTGAGTGTAAACATGGGAAGGAGTATTTTCGTAAAATTCGTGTCAGAACCAAGGAATGATTCATTGAAGTCAATAATCGGAATTGCTTGTGCTGCACAAGCTATTGCTGATGGACATGAAGTTAGTGTATTCTTTGCAGGTTCTGGAACAAGATTGCTTGATGGCGAATATATCGGAGAATTGAACAGAGAAATGGGGCCTGATTCTACAATGGTTTCAGATATGTTAAACAAAATCTTTGAAAATGCCGTAATTTATTGTTCATTTGCTTCAGTAAAAGCAACGCTCGGACACAGCGAAGGAGATGGTGGGTTAAACATAGCTGATGATAAAATCGTATGGAGTGGCCCACCTGGAGTGATTAAACTTGCAACTAATTCAGATGTTCAACTAACATACTGATTTGTTTCAATTACTATCTGCGTAAAACGCTCATAGTTCTGTTTTAAGCGATATGAATGGCGTGACCTAGAGTTGCTAGTACAGCTTCATGAGTCATTTCAGTCATTGTTGGATGTGCATGGATTGTGCCAGCAATGTCTTCCAACAGCGCCCCCATCTCCAATGCAAGCGTCCACTCACCTACGAGTTCACTGACATGAGTTCCAACAGCCTGAACTCCTAAGAGCCTATGGTCATCTTCTCTTGCAACGACTCTAACGAATCCACCAGTCTTCTCGGCTTCTTGAGTTAATGAACGTCCATTAGCAGCAAGAGGGAACTTTCCTACAATTACCGGGTGTCCTGCTTCTTTTGCTTCATCAGGTGACAATCCTACAGAAACGATTTCTGGTTCTGTGAATACTATTGCAGGTACCGCTACTGGATCGTAAGCACGATTATGTCCTGCAATAATCTCAGCAACCATTTCTCCTTGGAATGATGCAACGTGTGCTAGCATTTCTCCAAGATCAGTCAGGTCACCAATTGCGTAAACACCTTTCATGTTAGTCTGGCATTGGTCGTTTACCTTGACAAATCCACGCTCGCTAAGAGCGACTCCTGTAGGCGCAAGACCTTCGCTTCTTGGTCTTCTTCCAACAGTTACCAAAACACGGTCAGCCTCAACAGATTCCATCTTTGAATCATCATCAGCATGGTTCTTGTCAATGTAGTTGAGTTTCAGCTTACCGTTATCCAACTTCTCAACACCCTTAGCAAATACTCCAGTCTTTACTTTGACCTTGTTCTTCTTTAGGAATAATTCCAGAGGTCTTCGCAACTCTTTGTCAAATATTGGCAGAACGCTGTCCATTGCTTCGACAATAGTAACTTCAGCACCTAGCATGCGGTGCACAATTCCTAATTCAAGGCCAATGTATCCTCCACCTACGACTACAAGATGTTCGAGCTTCTCGTCAAGATCTAGGGCTTCTCTGCTAGAGATAACTCCATCTCCGTACTTCATGAAAGGTAACTCAATCGGTACACTTCCATTTGCTAGAATGACATACTCTGCTTCAATTTGAGTATCTCCTACAATTACGGTCTTTGCGTCTTTGAACTCAGCCCATCCGGTGATTAATTCTGCACCAGATTTCTTCAGCAACTGCTCGACGCCTTTGTTCAGGCGGTTTACAATGTCGTCTTTCCAGCCCTTCAGCGCTGCCATTTCAAGTTCAGCAGGGCCAGGAATTGAAATTCCCATATGGCCGCCTTCCTTAGCATGCTTAGCAAGATCATGGAACTTGTGTGCTGCGTGAATCATTGCTTTAGATGGAATACACCCTCTAATCAGACAAGTTCCACCTGCTTTCTCTCCTTCAACAATTACGGTATCCATACCCAATTGTCCAGAACGAATTGCAGCGACATATCCACCAGGACCAGCGCCGATAACTAGGACCTTACACTTTCTAACTTTCATAGTAAAAACCTCACATGAAGATAGTTGCAGGGTTCTCAAGTAGAGTCTTGAGTCTCTGAACTAATACTGCTCCATCCCATCCATCTACTACACGGTGATCCCATGATGAGGACAGGCGTAGCATCTTGCGAATTACGATTTGGCCATTTCTTACAACCGGTGTGTCTACTGCGTTGTGGACTCCTAGAATTCCAACTTCTGGTTTATTGATGATTGGAGTTGCTCCAAGGCCACCCATTCTACCTAGGCTTGTGATAGTGAATGTTGAACCAGTTAATTCTCCAAGGCTTGCAGTTCCATCACGAGCAGCTTGACTAACACGCTGCATTTCAGATGCAGATGTCCAGATGTCTTGTGCTTCTACGTGCTTTACTACTGGTACGTACAATCCTCTGTCTGTTTGTGTTGCAATTCCGAGGTGGATAGCATCATGTCGTGATACTACACCTTTCTCGTCATCATATAGAGCGTTACAAACTGGATTTTCTCCAAGCGCTCTAACAAGTCCTTGCATTATGAACGGCAGGTAAGTCAACTTCGGCTGGCCATCTGCTCTTGATGCATTAAGATGAACTCTAAGAGTTTCCAAATCTGTGATGTCAACCTCTTCGAAATAACTGAAGTGAGGTATTGTGCTGTAAGATGCAGTCATTGATTCTGCAATCTTTCTTCGCAATCCGATGACAGGAACCTCGGTAACTCCGGTAAGGGCTGTTCTGGAAGGTCCCGCAGCAGCGACTGGGCTACCTGCTTCCTTCCATGAGTCGAGATCTCCATGAGTAATTCTTCCAGCAGGCCCACTTCCAGATACTCCTGAAAGTTCGATTCCGCTCTCGCGGGCTCTCTGCCTAACTGCTGGAGATGCTAGTGGTCTTGCTCCTGGTGCAGCTACTACTACTGGAGTAGGTGCTGCAACTGGTGCCGCAACAGGCGCAGGAGTAGGTGCTGGGGTGGAGACCGGTTCTACTGGGGCAACTTCCTTGACAGGTTCAGCAGCCTCTTCCACTACTTCTTCAACCGGTTCAGGGGTAGAACTCTCGCCATCGGTTTCAAACTCGATGCAAACTTGACCTACAGCCAAAATTGTGCCAGGTTCTCCAACTATTGATTTCACTACACCGTCAGTTGGAGATGGAATCTCTACTGTTGCTTTGTCGGTCATGACCGATAAAATTGGGTCGTCTTCTTTTACAGAGTCTCCTACTGAAACCATCCATTCGACGACTTCTCCTTCTACAACTCCTTCTCCTATGTCTGGTAGCTTGAATGCAAATATTCCCATGTTTATGCCTCCTGTGTTTTCTTAATTGCCTCTGATATTCTTCCAGGGCTTGGAAGGTAATCCCACTCTGTTGTGTGTGGGAAAGGTGTGTCCCAACCTGTAACTCGTAAGATTGGAGATTCTAGATGCCAGAAACATCTCTCTTGGATTGAAGCGCTCATCTCTGCTCCAAATCCACTTGTCTTAGGTGCTTCGTGAACAATAACACAGCGACCTGTTTTCTTAACAGAGTTCACTACTGTATCTCTGTCCCAAGGTAACAAAGTCTGCAAATCTATCAACTCAGCATCGATTCCACTTTCTTCTATGCCTTTTTGCGCTACATGAACCATAGTTCCCCATGCAATCACGGTACAAGCACTACCTTCACGAACGATTCTTGCTTCTTCAAGAGGCATTGAGAAGTATCCTTCTGGAACATCTCCATCTTCATGCCCTTTCCATGTAGGGACATTGTGTGGGTCTCCGTAAAATGGACCACGATAGCATCGCTTTGGCTCGAAGAAGATTACTGGGTCGTTACATTCGATGGAACTAGTCAACAGTCCCTTGGCATTTGTAGGGTTTGAACAGTATACTACTTTCAAGCCAGGAGTATGTGTAAATTGTGACTCTGGACTCTGTGAATGATGGTGACCACCCTTGATTCCACCTCCGGCCGGAGTCCTGATTGTTACGGGTGTTGAGAACTCTCCACCACTTCTGTGACGAAGTTTCGCAATTTCATTCACGATTTGGTCATATGCAGGGAATATGTAGTCTGCGAATTGGATCTCTGCTACTGGCCTCAAACCATTGAGTCCCATTCCAAATGCAATAGCAGCAATTCCACCTTCTGCTAATGGTGCATCAAAGACTCTGTGCATTCCATGCTTTTCTTGTAATCCAGAGGTTACACGGAATACTCCTCCGAAGTAACCAACATCTTCTCCGAAAATAACTACATTTTCATCCTTCTCTAATAGAGTGTCTAATGCACTGTTAAGTGATTGTATCATATTCATTTCAGTCATAACAATCACCTCACTTTCCAAGTTCCTCACGCTGTTCTTGTACGTGCCACGGAACACTTTCGTAAACTTCAGTAAATATTGTTGATGCTGGTGGGAATGGGCCGTTAGCCAAATCACCAAACGTACATGCTTCCTTGTAAGCAGCCATTACTTCATCATCGATTTGTTGCGTTAATTCAGCATCTTTCTCTTCAGACCAAGCTCCAATGGAAATCAAATGTTTCTTCAACCGGTCGACAGGATCTCCTCCCGGCCAAAACTCGAACTCATTGCCCGGGCGATATATGGAGGGGTCATCAGATGACGAGTGGCCACCTGCTCTGTATGTGTAAACTTCGATATGCGTAGCACCTTTACCTGCACGAGCGCGTTCCCGGGCCCACTTTGTTACCGAGTACAGTGCGAGGAAATCATTTCCATCCACTCTCAAAGAAGGGATGCCATAAGCAAGTCCTCTTGCAGCAAAGTTTTCTCCACCAGTAGCTAAATTCCTGTGAGTCGAAATAGCCCATTGATTATTTACTACGTTAAGGATTACTGGAGGTTTAAACACAGATGCAAAGTTCAGTCCGTAATGGTAGTCTCCTTGAGCACTGGTTCCATCTCCAAGCCAAGTGATTGTTGCTTGGTCATCTCCTTTGTATGCAGATGCCATTGCTACTCCGACTGCTTGGCTGAATTGAGTACCAACTGGACTTGAGATCGAAATGAAGTATCCTTCTTTCCAAGAATAATGTACAGGCATCTGGCGACCACGAATGTTGTCTTCGGTATTTCCGATACAATGGCATATCATGCTAACCATGTCACGCCCGCGAACGAATTGTGCTCCGGGTTGGCGGTATGACGGGAAAATCCAATCTGTATCATCCAGTGCCATTGTTTGTGCAATAGCAATCGCTTCTTCTCCCAAAGAGCGCATGTAGAATGACAACTTACCAGTTCTTTGCATCTTTATCATTCGGTCATCATAGATTCTGAGTTTCATCATTAATTCTAGTCCGTGGATTAATGTTGCAGCATCAAGTTCAGGATTCCATTCTCCACTAGCCGAGTCATCGTCTCCTAGAACACGAATTAGACCATGTGCGTGGTCGTGAGTATCTGGCGCTTCACAGTTTACAGGATCTGGGCGAGATAAATCTCCAGGTTGCTCTACCCAAGGGCCGCCAAAGTCGGATTTATCACCCGGGCGGAATGGTGCGGTAGGCACATTGTATGGTTCAAGCGACCCCTTATCCCCTTCCGTCATGACAATCCTCACTCCATGTATGTTCTAAGCCTTGCTGATGCCTTGGCTAGCAAGTCGCCTGCTCGGTAAGACGACCTAACCAGTGGGCCGCATGCCCAACCTAAAAATCCAATCTCTTCGATATGAGAACTCCATTCGTCAAATTGTGCTGGCTCTGGGAATCTATCAACCGCTAAGTGGTTCGGGCTTGGCGCTAGGTATTGCCCGATAGTGACTAGATCAACATCTGCATCTCTGAGAAGTTGCAATGCCTCAATAATTTCATCATCAGTCTCTCCCAATCCCACCATGATTGAAGACTTGGTCAATATGTCTGGTCGCAATCTTTTAGCTTCTACCAAAATGCCAATCGATTGTTCAAACGACGCCCTTGCATCTCTAACTACAGAATCTAATCTTGGAACACACTCTACGTTGTGAGCAAATACTTCCAATTCTAATCCATCCAGTAACGAATATAGCGCTTTGTGGTCTCCTGCTAAATCACTACACAATAATTCGAGAGTAACTTCAGGAGTTTTCTCTCTAACTGCTTCTAGACATTTCCTGTAATGCGCCGCGCCGCTATCTGGTAAATCATCACGATTTACCACGGTTATTACAGCATGATTTAGTCCCATGGTGGAGATTGCATCAGCTAAACTCGCAGGTTCATTTTCATCAAGAGGAGGTGGTCTTTTGATAGTTCCAACTGCACAAAATCTGCATCCCCTAGTACATTCTTGGCCTGCCACCATGAATGTGGCATCTTTTGCCGCCCAACACTCGTGAATATTCGGGCAGCGTGCTTCTTGACAAACAGTATGGAGCATATTGTCGGTTACAGTATCCTTAGTTTCGTTGAATTTCTTTTGTAATTCACCTGTTGGAAGCCTTGTACGGAACCATTCAGGAAGGCGAGTTCTAGCCTTGGCCATAGTCAATTTGCGCACTGTCATGACCTCTCCCCTAAACATCCCGAAGGGATGGAGTGCAAAAAGAGTCGCTATGGGAGTTTACGAGCATTCAAGTCCAAACTCGGTTTCCAATGTTTATGCGAGTGGCTGTAATTACCGGCGGGGCTAGGCGAATTGGCGCGGCAATAACCAATATGCTAATCGATGAAGGATGGGCTGTGATAATCCATTGCAATCGTTCCGTAACACAGGCTAAACATTTGATAAAGAGAGGGAAAGGCGCAATTGTTTCAGGAGACCTTTCGAATGATGAAGAGTTATTCAGGATTATCGAAGAGATTCATGATCATGAATTAGTGGAAGAAGCAGGAGGTATTGACCTACTTGTCCACAATGCCTCAATCTATAATCAAGAAGACTTCGCCACAGTTACTCCGCAAGAGTTACGTCGATTCTCCTCAATCCACCTTGATGCCCCATTTTTCATAACTCAAGGTTTAGTACCAAAATTGAAGGCCAAAAAAGGTAGTGTAATTGGTATGGTTGACACTAGTTGGGACCATGCTTGGGAGGAGTTGGCTCACTATACTGCTACCAAGGCAGCACTGCGTCAACTATTGATTAATCTAGCAGGGGAATTAGCTCCTGAAATAAGGGTAAATGGGATAGCGCCTGGTGCCATCTTAGCTGCTGCATGGGAGAAAGAAAGGTTTGAGAAAATCCTAGAAAAAGTTCCACTTGGGAGAGCAGGTACTCCAGAAGACATTGCAGGGGCTGTGAAATTCCTCGCAGATGCTTCTTACATTACAGGTTTCATATTACCTGTAGACGGTGGATGGTCTCTAACTTAATGGTGCAGGGGGTGAGATTCGAACTCACGAACCCATCGAGACCGGATCTTAAGCCCGGCGCCTTTGACCAACTCGGCAACCCCTGCGTCAATCAATCGGCGAGGCTTACAATTTATCAATGAGTCGGGACAAATGGTCAGATTCAACAAGTATCTCAGAATATAACTCTAGGACATGACTACCAAGGGATTAAATTCTTCTGCAGATATTTCAATTCATGAGTAAGGCGGCTCCGATTGCATTAATCGGGATTTTGGTATTTTCAATAGTTGGGTATATCGCAATAGACAACACTAACGAGGAAACTAAAGATGCAGAAGATGCCGTTTTTGTTTGCGATAATGGAGATGAAATATCCGCAGATTTACAAAATAACGGTTTCGAAGACTGTATCGATAGTTCAGACGAAGATGTGATTGATCATACAAAGCACCTTCACGCGGACCCAGTTTTAGAAGCAATTCTTGTAGATGTGGATGGGGACCAGTTTATTGCAGGGAATGTGATTCATGACCACCCAATGGAAGTTCGGATAAATTGGGTAATGGAATCTGCTGAAGGAGTTTCAAGTGGAGATAATTTGGCTACAGACATGAATGGTGTCTGGAGTTTTGCGCCTGAAGTAGAAGATCGAAGCCAAGATATCTCTATCACATTTAGAGCTCATAATCTGCCAGAAGACACCTGGTCTGAGAATATTACCATTTTAATTACTGCAGAATTAATCGACGGCTGTACTAATAGCACTGCTAATAATTATAATTCAAATGCAACGAATGATGATGGTAGTTGTGATTTTGACCAAGACGATGATGGTGTTTTAGATTCCGATGAAGTAACAGGTTGTACTGATGAATCTGCAAATAATTACAATTTAGAGGCCACTGATGATGATGGGAGTTGTGAATATGATCAAAACTCTAACAATACCGGTGAGAATACACCTCCGTCTTGTGATGTTGGTGACGATTTGAGTTCTGATGTTAATGAGTTAGTCTATCTTGATGCTAGTAATTCTGCAGATGCAGATGGAGACTCACTTCAGAATCCATCGTGGCAAGTAATTGAAAGGCCAGAAAACTCTACTGCACAAATTGTAAACCCGTCAAACTTGATAGCCGAATTCACACCAGATGTTATCGGTGGTTTTACTATCGAATTTTATGTTGATGACGGTGAAGATTTCTGTAAAGAGACGCTTGTATTAACTGCAGTAATTACAACTCCTGAAATAACTCCTTACACAGTTTCACAGTCCCTTACTAACGGTACTGAGATGGCGGAAATCACTTTCTCTAGTATTGGTGGACACATCGAGTCAATGGAAATTAATCCTGAATTGCCAACTGGTTTATCCTTCGATAATATGTCAGGGAGGATTAGCGGAATTCCAACTGAATTATTGTCTGAAACCACATTTACAGTTTATGCAAATAATTCTGCAGGTTCAGGAACTGCTAGTGTCGTATTAAGCGTAATTGAATTAGGTTATGATGCTACAGATTTGGCACAGTTTTGGATGGACTTTTTCCAGTGTCAAAGTGCTGAGGACAGACCTAGTGTTGACGATTTAGATACGAACGGAGATGACAATTTCCAGTGTGAGGTATCTATCACTCTCAATGAAACTCATTTGATAATCACAACAAACGGGATACCAAATCATGATTTTGAATCAATGTTGGCTTGTACTCAGGGTGGAGATTGTACTAGCGAGCAAAACTATGTTTGGTCTATACCTCGGTCCCCTACAAATGACACAACCGGTGGGCACGACAGCACCGATTGTCCAGAATCTAACGGAGCATACGAGTGCGCTCCTGCACGCGGTTCGATTGCTGTTGCCATTAACGGTGTCCCGCTATATGGGCCTGAAGATGGCCCGGGCGGCGATGCTGTAGCGGCCGAACATGGAGCATTTGTTGAAGACCGCCAGCCTATCGATTTGGGGATTTGTCACGGTCACAATGCAATGGGTGGAACATATCATTACCATGCTGATTCAAATTGTATGCATTGGCATCCTAAAGATGGTGAAAATATCAAGGATGATTACGACATGTCAAATCCTCAAGTAATTGCACAGAATACCTATGACGGTAATCATTCCAAAGTAATTGGAGTTGCTTATGACGGGTATCCGATTTATGGGTTCTGGGGGTATGATGACAATATGAGTATTGTAGAAATGAAGAGCTCCTATGAATTGAAGGACGGCGAGACTGGCTACAATGGCATTGATGACTACAAGTTTACTGAAGGATTAGGCGATCTAGATGTCTGCAACGGCCATTTCGGTCCAACTCCGGATTTCCCTCAAGGAATCTATCATTACCATACAACCATGCAAAATGGAGATGGTGACATGGGATTCCCTTACTTCTTGATCTGTTATCATGGGGAAGCCGATATGTCTAGCAATGGCGGGAATGGCAATGGTGGCGGCGGTGGCGACTGTGAAGGGTTTGGGGAGACTTGGGGCCCGGGTATAGGCCCTCCTCCAGAAGGGTGTGAAGGCGGCCCTGGTGGTCAGTCGGAGATGTCGAGCGTGGATAACTGGACTTTCGACCCAATGGTCTTGCTAATTATCGGTCTTTGTGGGGCTACTGCATGGTCAATTCGGCGTAAATGATTTCACCCGTAGGGTGACTGTCCTAGGATGCAATCCGTGCAAAACGGTTTAACACCCGAGCGCAGACGGTATATTGGTGCGCATGCTAAAATCACGTTTTGTTCCTGTCCTCGTGTTGCTGTTGATGCTATCTTCAGGTCTTCCTGTTGTAGAGTTTGAAACTCTCGAACAGGAGACGGTTGTCAAGCAGGTTCCAGCAAATCTAGAAACCTACAATTTGTACCTAGATGAAGAAGGTGATTCCGGCGGAGATGGTGAGATTACAACCATGGAACCAGAAGGCGCTCACAAAGAAGCGAACATACTTTCTGGAGTAGAATTCCGTTCTCCTGATATGATTAGTGATTTGACTATTTATGGGCAGGGGAGCGCTACTGAGGTCCACTTGTATATTTACCTTCAATTCAAGGGGCAAGAGCAGGCTACAGCAGACCTGACCTTCACTTTGAATTCAGTTGGAGGCCCAACTTACACCGAGACTATGACCTTAGACGATCCATGTAACAGTGGTTTGTTTAACAGCGATTGTTCATGGACACTGAATGAAGTGTTCTTCGATATTCCAGAAGATGGATTCAAAGTAGAACAAGGTGCACAACTAAGACTCCAAATCGACGGTTCTGCTTCATGTGAAGGGCAAAGCGGTGGAATTGGTCAAAGTGGTGAATGTGAGGTTCTAGTTGCCTATGGCGATGTTGAACAGACAAATGGTTTTTCAAGAATCTCCATGAAAGCTAATGCACTTTCTGATTCGAGCGTTAGAGTTCACGCATCTGGAGGAATCTGGACCGATGCTGAACAATTAGAATGGTCTCCAAACCATAGGCCTGATTTCAGAACAATCCAGTTTTCTGTCGATGTTCGTGATGCATTCGGCAGGGATGACATCAATTCAGTCAACCTAGTTCTTTCAACTCCATCGGGTACTAATTCAGTATTCGACAAAGAGTTTGAAGATGACGACCTAAGGTTAGACAACAATGGTTTGGTTGGAAACTATACTTGGACTTATGATTCTGGAATGGCACCTGGCCACTATAATCTCTCTCTAGAGATAACCGATGTTCAAGGACACGTAGTGGTTTATCGCCACGTTGGTATCGACTTCATGGAGTACGGAATGTATCTCTCACTACCTGTTGATCAATCTGATAACGTATTGATTGCTCCTGGTCAGAGAAGCAGCATTGAATTCATGGTGGAGCACACAGGTTCTGCTGGTATTCAAATGGATGTCGAGTTTGAATTATTCACATCATTACCATCAACTTGGTCGGCACCGATTTGGGATCAGCCAGGCGGATATTCACTCAATGGTGGAGGTTCATTCAAGATTGCTACGCTTTCCATAGATGCGCCTGATAGCGACCTTTCTACTGCCCCTGATCGAATTGAAGTATGGGCTCGTGGATTCGTAGAAAATGAAGACAATATTCGCGAAGAGGTAGTAATAGAGAAAATAGTAATGGATGTAGAAGAAGTAGGAGTATTCGCACCTCCTAGGCTGAACATCTACGAAGATGAGGAGCATCAAATACAGATTGCCGACTCTAACCGACCCGATGCCTTCGATGAAACATTATCACATTACATTGATTCTGATATGTCGATTCCAGGTGAACCCTTTTACCTCGATTTATTCAATGCAGGTTTCGATACAGATACCTATAGGTTGAAAGTTGAAGATGCACCAAGTTCTAGTTGGACTTACACATTCTTCGACAATGATACAGACACAGAATTGCAGACATCCGGTCCATATTCTTTGACGCCGGACATTGGATCTCATGAAACCCTATCTCTGATGATGAAGATTTATCCTCCATCAAACAGGGATGATGTAGATATTGGTTTATTCACTATAATTTGTTTCAGCGCAGGTGATGACCAACAAAGTTCGTCAGTTTCATTCACAGTCCATCGTACCTTTGGAATCCTTGCTGAAGTAATCTCGGATTCTGACGGGCAAGAAATTGGAAGTGTTGGTCCAGTGGCGCCAGGTTCAACCGTATCCTTCGATGTCAGAATAACAGATAGTACTGACGGAGGTACTGAAAACACTTGGAGAATTATCTCTCCTGACAAGCTCGATAAAAATACCAATAACGACACAGGAGACCCAGCATACGGTACATGGGATTATTCCATTCAGGGCGATGATGGTGCAGATGTAGTGGCTATTCAACTAATGCCAGATTCACAAGGTGACATTGAAGTAACAATCGATATGCGAGACCAAGTACTTGCTAAAAACCACACGTTATACCTCCGAATTACAGAAGAAGTGTCCGAAGGAGACCCAAGATACTTCGATTTGCCATTAGAGATAATTGTTGAAGAAGAAGTCAAGCCTGGCCGAATCTTTGTCGAAAGAATTACAGAAATTACTCCTTTCCTGCCTGGTTCTGAACAAAATGTAGAATTCCGTGTGGAGAATTCAAATAACGTCGAATTAGACGTAATTATCTCCGCACAATCTCTACCCTCTGGGTGGTCTGCAAGTTTCTCAACTAGCGGTTCAACTCAGCAAGGTAATACAATCTTGCTCGAGATTCCAGCATTTACAACTAGCGAATTTACTTTGATTCTAAGATCATCAGAGGATTTAGTTGGAGGGAAAGATGCAATCGTCGTACTATCGGTTGAACCCCTAGACAGTGAAGTAAGCACAAACACACTCAAGCAAACACCTCAATTTGTGTTCTCGACCGCATGTGAAGGGTTCTCATGTATCACTAATGCCGCTCTAGACTTTGAAAGCCCACAAACCATCGGACTTTACGTGGGAATACTCCTTGTTGTATTCCTCGCAATTTATCGAAGGGGGCAAACCTCTGCTAGAGAATTCGCAGCATTCGAAGAGGAAGAGTTTACCAATCAAATGGTAAGTGATCAACTCGAAGATATTCCAGATATTGTTACAGATGAAGATGATTTTGAAGATGAAGATGACTTGGAACTTCTTGATGATTTAGAAGACCTTTGAACTCAACATTTCATCGATACATCTCCCCGTAGGGGAGAGTTTTGACATAATTATGTATGAACATTGTTCCATTTGCCTTAATAGCCTTTGAGTAACCCCTAGTGTTGGTGTTAGCCATGCGTATGTCCTCCATCCATCTGTCAGCGCGTCCCCAACTCCTTAGAGAGTTAGACGAAAAGAAGTTCAAGTCAGTAGGACTTGCACTACTGATGTTGCTGTCTACAATTGCATCTATCGAATTCGTATCATTCACAGCCCTTGCTGCTACAGACCAAGATGGAGATGGTCTTACTTACGGGCTTGAGTACCTCATTAATACTCAGCCTAATGATTGGGATTCTGACAACGACCAACTACCGGATGGCTGGGAATGGCAGTACGGATTAGACCCTCTTTCGAGCAGTAATTCCGATGGTGCAATCGGAGATCCAGATGGAGATGGTTTCTCGAATTTGCAAGAATACAACTACCTCCAGCCGTCAAATTGGGACCTATCCTCGTCGACCTCCGTCTTGGATAACGGAGTTTGGTGGAATGGTACAGTTCCAGTCAATGATTGGGATGAAGAGAATGCAATGCAATACAACCAGTTAGCTTGTGGAGATGCAGGTTCTGATGGAACAGGAAATGTAATTCTATGTGATGAAGACCCAGTTGGAAACATCTGTACAGATGGAATTGATAATGACAAGGATGGCATGGTTGATTCTGCAGATAATGACTTTGACGGTGACGCTGATTGTTCATCAGATGATGATGACGGAGACGGACTAATTGACGAAGACCCAATGGGCTGGGACACTGATGGAGATGGAATGCCGGATGGATGGGAAGCATCTAACGGCCTCAATGCAACCTCTGCATCCAATGCAGATGGTTCAAACGGTGACCCAGATGGTGATGGCCTGATTAACATCTTTGAGTACATCAACCCATCCTGGACCACAACTTGTGGCGGGCAGCCTTGTTACAGGCCTGGCCCAACAGGTTCATTCACAGAAACCACAACTCCATGTTCGCCTCATCTAGGAATTGGGCCAGGTGGTTGTGCAACACTAACAGCCGAAACTGATGGTGTTACATCCACTTTACCTCTTGACCCAGATACCGATAATGACGGATTAAACGACTCTCATGAGGCTTTGACCTTACTTACTGACCCTACCAATGTTGATACTGACGGCGATGGGATAAACGATGGAGTAGAAGTAAACGGCCAATATGGATTCCCTGCACAACCTAGTGACCCACGTGACAATAACACAGATGACGATGCTTTCGACGATGGTGATGAAGATACTAATGGAAATGGAATCGTAGATTCCAATGAAACCGACCCTACAAGGCGTGAAGATTCAGGAGATTTCGATAATGACGGTCTTGAGAATTGGCAAGAAAACTTGTCATGTACGCTTTGGAATGTAGCTGATACGGATTTCGGTGGAGTAAATGATGGAGACGAAGCTAACGCTTCACATGGTACAGATCCTTGTGATTCATTGATCCAGTTTTCGACTACAATCGTTTCATACAGTTCAGGTTCAAGCCAATTGACTGTTTCTAGTGGTTCAGGATTCAGCCCAAGTGGTGGAATTGCTTACTACAATAATTCAGGAACATATACTCAGTTCTCTTATGGTGGTGAATTAAATGGGGTCCTCCAAGGCGTATTCGTTCAACCTCCTGCCGGAGTTACAGATATTGAGAGCCGTAACAATTCATGGTGCCACGATATTTCTGGTGGTTCATTCCCTACATATTGTGACGACGATTATTCAGACTCTGATGGAGATGGACTAGCAGACTGGGAAGAGACACTCGGGATATATGGGTATTTTTCAAACCCAACACTAGCCGATTCAGACTCAGATGGAGTCAATGACTATGATGAAGTAAATGTCGATACAGATCCATTACAACCTTGTGACAATACCTTAGACGATGACGGAGATGGATTGAACAACTATTTCGAGACCACTACTGGTTGTGATAATTCATGGATCGGAATTACAAACGGCAGTCAAGATATTTGGGTTACTGATGACAATAACTTAGATACAGATGCTGGCGGCGTTAATGATAAGCAAGAGTATTTCGACTCTTCGAACCCTGAAAGTGATCCGACTGATGACCTTCTGCCTGAAGACTTCGATGGAGACCGTATCCCTGATGCGGTTGAAAACCAAACCGGAACTGACTGGAGAAACCCTGACACAGATGGTGGGGGAATGATGGACGGTGATGAATGCCCACAACAATTTTGGTTCACCAATTGTGTAGGTTCACCATTCGATCCTTTCAACCCTTCAGATGACGTAGTGCAGAATGAAGTTATTTTCTGGGCTAACAACACCAGCGGTGTAGTTGACCTCAACCGTCAACATCTATGGAGATTACAGACCTACGATTTCTATACAGGTGCTGCTTACGGATTAGAAACAGATTCACATCCAGCTGCGGCCATTACAATTCCTTACACAAATAACACAAATTTGGCTAGTTCAAATTATGCAAATGATACCGTGGCATGGAATATCGCATTCGCAAACCCTCTCTTTTCGGGAGTTGTGCCACTACCTGCATATCAATTCAATATCACGTTTTGGTCTGATTCCCAAGTAGCAGTTACTAGGACAAATGACACTCACACTTACGAGATAGATTCTGGAGTTCTAGATGCTATCTGGTTGGAGCAGTACGAATATTGGTATGACTGGGATACAATTTCAGCTAACACTATTGCAGGTACGAACTCTTCTTACGAACTAATAGTTCCTGAAGAGTTCTCTAACACTAGCCTGCCAGAATCAGTGGTTATGAATATTACAAACGATGTAATTAGTTCAGCTGGTGCTACAGACGCTTATTCGAAGGCTGAAGCGATCGCTACTTTCCTTAGAGACGGAAACGCTTCTTATGATTTCAAAAGGAATTACAATGGTAGTGGAACCCCTGCTGAAGCAGATATTTCAGTTGAATTACTGAGTATTGCAAAAGAAGGAACATGTTCTGAATTCACTACAGTTTTCGTTACCATGGCGAGAATTGCAGGATTACCCACCAGATTCGTCACCGGTTATCGTGATGGTTCGTGGACCGGAAATGGTTACGAAATATATGGCGGTAATCTGGGTCAATGGGGCGAAGTGCGTCTTCAGATGAGTGCTGGAAGCGGTGGCGACGACTTAGGATGGGTGCCGTTTGATGCTTGTCCTGAGCCCGAGGCTATCGAAATAGTCAATCTTACATGGTCTCCGACAAATTATGACCGCGGAGGTTCAGCAGAGGTTGTTGTTACTGGAACTTTACAATATACTGAGAATGCAACTGCAATACCAGATATCACAATCCGTGGTTTCGTAGTAAATTCGGGAGATGTAAATAATGTTCCAGGAAGTGCTGCAGTTCCTGGAAACCTTTTCGGTTCCATTGAAACTGACTCCAATGGTAATTTCAGCATCAATGGCTCGTTAGAAACTCCTGTACAACCAGGTTATGCTAGTATTGTCATTGAACATCTACAAAGTGGCTATGTCTCCAACGATGGTATTGATTTGGGCGTTTTCATTAACATGACTGACGATTCCAACTTGACTCACAGTGAACCTGGGCCAGTGGATAGTCCTATCCTTGGAGCAGGGGCTACTACTGTGTTGACTGGTGATTTACTATTCTTAAGCAATGAAACATTAGGTGCGGATAGTCTTGGTGAATTGAATGTCTGGTTAGATTTCATATCTTCAGAAGATGGAGCAACCAATCTCTCAGGAACAGTTGGACCTGGTGGAGTTTGGTCGATCAATGTCACACTGGATGAATTAGAAGTCAAGACAAATCTTTCAGCGACACTTGGTTTCAGTGGTTGGCAAGATAGCTCGCAAGCAGTAGGTGGTCCTCAATTCCATTTACGCCCGACAACTCACTCCATTACCATGGATATCCGAGATGCTCCTAATTTGACGGCGGTTATCGAAGGGCCAGGTGTAGATAATTCCATAATGCAAATCGATCAACTGGTTTACATTAACGGTACCGCACAGTCCTTTGGTGCAACTCCATCAGCCCTTTCGGGGAATCTTTCATTCGGAATGCGAGAACTGAATGGTGGAGGAACTTTTGTTGAATTATTCAATAAATCAGTAAACGGTGCATTCTCGATTAGTCATTTCCTTGATTACAACAATACTACTGTTAAAGCTGGAGATGTTGAACTTGAATTAGTATTCTATCCTGACAGCCTTGAGGCTACAGATTCGTTAAACACATCGGGAACAGATTGGTTCTTACAAGGAATATTATTCTTAGAACTGCAGGCATTACCGCAAATTAGAGGGACAGATGTTGGACTTATTGTAGTGGTTACAGATCATTTAGGAGGTTCATTTGAACTAAACCTGACTGGAACTTTCACCTTTGATTTCAATGGTTCAACGGTGAATACCACCATTAATCCTGAATCTAGCACGATTTCTCCAACGTTCTCAACAGACGCTAATCTCTTCGCAGGAGATTACGTATTCGACATATCTTTTGCAGGAAATGAATACTTCATGGCATCAACCAATAATTCACTATTGAGAATTATGGGTACTGTTGATATCACAGTTTCAATTATTGATGACTGGACCTATCTTGGTAACACTACTTGGATTGTAGGTGACTTTACTGATGCAGTTCATGGTGGTGCAATTCTAGCCAATGATTCTTTAGTAATTGCGCAATTGATAACTCCATTTGGAACTGTGGAAATCGGTCAGGGTATGTTGAATAACAGCACAGGTAGTTACAATATCTCTATCGCGGCTCCTAACAACTTCCCATCAGGAGTGTATGATGTAGAGATAATGTCTGATTTCGCATCAGTTTCTCAAGAGGGCGGCGCATACTTTGAATGGGTGCCAACAGCCGTACCTCCTGCATTGCCACAAATGCCTTCAACAACTTGGGGAATAGAGTCGGATGTTGTAGTATCTCCACCAGAAGATGGTTCGCGGGATCTAATTGCTGTCATGAGCACAAACGTGGATTTCAACGTCAGAGTTACTGATGTTGCTGATGGCTCAAATGTTTCAGGCGCACAAGTGGATTACATTATTGATTATGGTGGCGCTAATATTTCAATCGGAAATGCCCTTACAGATGCGGAAGGAAATGCAACATTTTCTTGGACAGTATCTGGTGTTGATCCTGGTCGTTATGTCCTAAGAATGGAAGTTGTAGACGACCTCTTGTCTGCTAAGACAAGTGGTGCAACTAGGCACAGAGGCAACTTTACAGATATCAACGTAACAGTTCAGGTCGAATCTAATCTGAGAGTCGATTCAATCCCTTCAACAGTTACTGCCGGATTTAATTTCCAAGTTGTAGGCCAAGTTGAAGATGGTGATAATGCTAGCAGAAACCTTACTTCAGCAGTCGCATTAGAAATGTTCTGGTTGGACAACCCTGATGAGAAATTAGTCAACGGTGTATTCACTTCAGTGAATGGAAGTTTCAACCTATCTGTTCCCACAGATGTTCTAAGTAATGGTACATTGAGAGGGCCAAGAACATTCATAATCTCAATAGTTGAAGATTCTTCTCCGTTCTATCTAACAGATTCTAGTAATCATTCGATTCTAGTTCAAGGGGTCACTCTATTCGAGAACGTTCAACCTTTGAATCCAATGATTGTGAACCGTGGTGAAACAGTGAACATGTCTTTACAGATGGTTGAATCATCTGACATGTTCCAACCTCTAGAAGGGTTCAGTATCGGTGCCATTTTCGATGCAACTTGGCTAGCATCTAACATTACAGATGCTCAAGGCAGAGCCAATTTCTCATACGCAATACCATTTGATCAGCCATTGGGCATGATTACGATTTCAATGATGTACAACGGAACTACTGATCTGTTGTCTACTCAAACAAATCTATCCACGGTTACAATTCGTTCTACCACGATTATGGTAGTTGATGCTATAGTAGCCAATCCTGTTGCAGGTGAATCGTTCACAATCAGTGGTTCAATCGCAAGTGATAATGGCAGCGCTCTTCAATTGAGGAATGGAGCTCCATTAACTGCGAGCGTGTTGTTTACAATCGATGACCAGGCGACGGGCTTCACCCAATCCAATGTACAAATTTTGGCAAATGGCACTTGGTCTGGCAGCATTATGCTTGGTTCCTCATTCAGTGCAGGAACTCACATTGCTGAAGCCCAGTATATCCCATCTGTGAATTACTACTCTGGTTCAAGTGCGAATCAATCCTTTGACAGTAGAGGGTTTACTACTCTGACATTCGTATCACCATCCTTAGATGGGGTGGACCAACCATCACTTAACGACCGTACTGATCGTGGTGATGATGTCAATGCTAGACTACAATTGTTCGATAACACAGGGGCTCCAGTCGTTGGAGTTCAAGTAACAGTTTCACTTAATGGGACTCCAGTTACCATTACTGGAACAACTGATGCATCAGGAATTGTTGATGTTAATCTAACCGTCCCTACAACATTATCTGTCGGTTTCCATGATTTGGAGGCTGAGTTCGTTGGAACTGCAGGTACTACTGGACTAATTGGAGACACAACAGATGTCATATTCATCGTACTAGCGAATACTGAGATCACTATCGATGAAAGTTCATCTGGAATCACTGCAGGTGATGTTCTGTATGTTAACGGAACATTGCTAGATGATTTAGGCTCTCCTTTACAGATTGATGGAGTCGATTCAATAGCAGTAGTCTATCTTTTGATAGATGGAGTTCCAGTCTCGAGCGTTCAATCCAATGCTTCAGATGGCAAGTATATGTTCGCATGGACCTCTCCGGAAAGTATCGAGGCGGGTCTGCATAATATTCAGATTAGTTTCACAGGTGGAAGAGATTGGGTCAATCCGATTGGCGAAGGAGACAGTGCTAACCCTGACTTCTACAAGCCGAGTTCCTCATCTGTGAATTTCACAGTTGCAGTACCTACCAAGATACTACTCCTGACTACTGGTGGACAAGTAGACCGAGAAGATACTTTGACAGTTCAAGGAAGACTTCTAGATATTGTTGACAACCCTCTAGAGGGTGAAACAATAGAAATCTGGCTTGGCGGAGTTTTCCTGACCAATGTTACAACAACTGCTGATGGTTCATTCAATGCAGTCCATCCAGTGCCTGCAGATGCAGAACTTGGACCTGTAGTTCTTGAAACAAGATTCATCGGTACTATGCAGTACCTGCCATCAATCAATGACGGCACTTGGAATATCTATTCGAAGATCGTAGTTCTGGTGAATATCGAGTCTCCTCTAGCTGTGGACCAGTTAACAACGATTGATGGTTTCGTAGGCGACAATCAAATGGTTCCATTATCTGACATGATTGTTCAGGTAACAGTTGAAGGTATTCCAATTGGTAATGCAACAACAGATTCTAATGGTAACTTCAGTTTCAACTGGGTTGTTCCAAACTTCTTGTCGGACGGCGTACATACAGTTGTTGCAGATGTTCCTGCTCAGGGATGGTATCGTTCAGGGCAAGCAAATACAACATTCTTCTTATCGCACCGTACAGGAATTACAGTAGACTTTGTCGACAAAGATGCAACTAGGAATGACTTCTGGGAAATATCTGGTTCACTGTATGATATTGATACAGCCCTGAACGATGGGTTGCCCGGGGAAACAATCTTCATCTTCTTGGATGGAGTTCAGGTTGGTTTTGCTACAACTACTTTGACTGGTGATTTCTCTACATCTATTCGTGCAGACTCAGATTACTCTCGTGGCACTCACGTGATGCGGTTTGCCTTCGATGGAAGTACAGGCCATCTGCCAATTGATTCTAACGAGACGGTTTTGGTTTGGGCAGATGTCAATGTCAATATAGATTCCATACAGCCATATGATGTTGTTAGAAGTGACAGTACTACATACAAGATTCAGATTACTGGAAGAGTTACTGAAATTGGTGGCCAAGGTGTTCTTATCGACGGTGCATCACTTGTATTAGGTGAAGGAATAAATTGTGGAACCAGTGGTGTTGATAGCCGTTGTATCACTACAGACAGTATTATCTGGAATGGTGGTACATTCACTCTGAGTGCTACTGCTCCATCATGGATTGAACCAGGTCAGATGCAATTTAATCTTCTGACACCTGAAAACTCCACATTGTATCTACGCTCTGGAAACTCTTGGACGGAACCTGTTTCAGTTAGGATCAACCTCAAGTCTCCAATCAGTGTTGACATTGATGACATAATTGAGGGAGAACAAGAAGTTGTTTCTGGTGAGATTGAACTCATCGCAGATGACACTGATGAGGGTGTTGAAGGAATTGCAATCACAGTCTATCTTGAATCAGAAAACAATACTCGACTAGATGAGGTCGTTATTGTCACAGATTCGGATGGTATTGCCTCGTTTGAGTTTAATTCCGATCCACCATATGGCGATGTTTCCGAATATGGAGAGTTGACTCTAAAGATTCAGATATCTCCTAACTTTGTAATTTCAGATGGTTCAATGAGTGAATTCAATACAATTTACAGTTCAGGAATTAATCCAGACTACACCTATGAGAGCGATAGTAGCGGTGCTCCATGGTGGGTTTATGTGATTGCAATACTGATTATTGGAGCAGGTGCTGCATTCGTTATCATGAGGCGCCGTGCAACAGAGGCTGCAAAAGAAATAGCAGACATATTCTCCTACACAGCCGAGTTACTGGCGGCTGGAGATTCAATGCGTGAAGCAATCTTCCAATGCTATGAGAGCTTGGTTCACATCTTGATGGGAAGAGGATTCCTACGACGTGATTTCGAAACTGTCAGGGAATTCGAAATGGCGATTCGTGCGGCTCTTCCAAATATCACGGAGGAGTCACTATCACTGCTTGACAATGTATTCGAAGAGGCAAGATATAGCCGACACGAAATGGGTGAGAGTCACAAGATAAATGCACAAGAAGCACTGACAAGAGTAGTCGGTGAGATTGGGCAGTTAGGCGAGATTCCAAACCGATGATTACCAGCGAAGATCTAAGACTCCGCCGTTGAGTGTAGCCTTGATTGAATCGACCTCTGCAGGTAGTGGTAACTTTCTAACGAAGTTGTTTCCAACTTTGAGTTTGAGAATACTGTGTCCATCAACAGTTGCTTTAGAAAGTTCGACAGATGGTAAGTCTGCTCCGTGTAGAGGAATCGACAAACCATCTGTTCTTCTAACGCCATTTAGTTCTTCAACAATCCAATTCAGAACTCTTTCTGGAGCAATATCTACCATGTGTTTCTCAGGTAGTTCACCAGATGCGATTAGCATCATTGTGTGGCGGTCTCTAACTTCGTTCAAATGGTCGCCTGAAATCTCAAAAGTGGCGTGCAGTTCACTTGGTGTTGCGTCAAGACCATCTGATGCAGTCAAGATTTCGACCTCTTCCCACTCTTCCATGTTCTAACCCTCCAGTGGCGGAGCGTATTGAACCTTTCAGATGTCGGCTTCTCTTTTGACTTTAGAAAAGAAGCGTTTTGCAAAGCGCCCTGACCCATCATGATTGCTCACTTGATTCATCTTAATATCGGGTGGATAGCAGATTGAATATGTTCTATCGACATTTCTCCGATCGAGTAGAACAATCAGTGCTCTGTCCCCCATTGCTCTTATCGGGCGGCCCATAGCTTGCAATATTGTATTGATGGCAGGTTGGGAGTTTGCATATCTCCAGTGATTAGTTTGACCGAACTTATCCTTGATGTAATTACCATACGACTTTTGGAACACTGATGGTGGAGCATTTTGTATTCCCACACAAATAACAGCATCAAGGATTCCACCTGCATAATCTACTCCCTCGGAAAGTCGACCATTGAAAACCCCTGCAAGCAGTATTTTCCTGCCAATTTTAGGGGCTTCTTCAAGGTCGACTAGCAATGCAGCAATGTCTTTTTTACTCCATTTCTTTGATTCTACTAATTTCTTTACTCCTGGTACGTAAAGGTCGTCGAAAGTTTCTTCCAAGAATTTGTATGATGGTACGAATACAGCAACATTACCTGGGGTGTTTTGGACAACAGCCTGAATGTGCTGTTGGATTTTCTTGGTATTATCTGGCCCTCTTGCTCTGTACAATGTAGTCACATCTGTTGCGACAACAATCGGTCGCCTTTCCTTTGCGAAAGGAGAAGGATGTATGGACTCACCTCGCATCTTCGGAGTTAGGCCAAGTAGGTCTGCAAACATGTTTGGCGGGTCTAGAGTTCCAGACATCAGAATTGCTCCTGCGGTTCTCTCAAATATTGGTCCAGCGACTAATCCAGCATCTAACAGATGAGTTACTATACGCCCAGCAGTGCCTTCTCCATCGAATACTAGGCAGAGTGCTGAGCCATCTCCAAACCTGTCCAATACATCAATCAGGTGAGCTAGGAGGTGTGCGGATGGCTCATTGTCCCCATCTTCATCGATTTCTACTTCGTTCGATTCCAAAATCTGCTTGAACATTTTCAAACGTACAATTGTATCCGGATTTGCAAAAGCACTATTGGTTCCAGTTAGTGTTGATTGATTCACAATTGCTGCAACAGCATCGAAGGCCTCATTTAGCCAAGATAGGACATCATCTGCCTTAATCAGCATTTCATCATTTGAATCGATTTGTGAAATCATTCTCTTGAACTCTCGAACTAGAACTAGTCTGAATTCTTTGCATACAGCCAAGCACCAAGATTTCAACATTATTGCATCGCCCATCAAGTCGTTAACTTGGGCGACTTTCTGCATGTCACCAAGATTTTCTTCGACCTCTGAGGCTGCGTTACGAACCATTGTAGGTGTTAGTCTTCTTTGCATACCCATTCGAACCCTGTCTGGTAAATTGTGTGCTTCATCCACAATGACAATCAGATCATCGAGTTTCAAATCCATTGCTTTTAGTGATGCATTTCTCACTTCTTCGATGAATAAATGATTGTAATCACAAACTATAATCTGTGCTTCTTTGGCTACAGTTCTGGCTGCTTTCCAAGGGCAAGTTTGGCGTTTCTCTCCATTTTCCATATGTGTTTTGCTCATCTCGACTAGTTCATCTACATGAAGCGGGTCAGAAAGAATTCGTCTTTCAAAGCCGGGGGCTTTGGTCAACCATGGTTTACATTGCTTGTTTTTCCTGTGATTAGAACATAATAGGGAGAAACTTACACCTCGATTTCCAGCAAAAGGTTCCACACACATTCCCGATTGGCCAATCATATCCACTAAGGTTATTTTTTCACCTTCGCGGATTTCGTTAATCCTACGAACAGTATCTACAACGATCTTGTGTTGACTTTGTCTTGGAGTTAGGAACATTATCGTTTTCCGCTCATCAGATGAATCTGCGAATTCTAGGGCTGCAGCCAAAGCAGCAGCGGTCTTACCAATGCCAGTTGGTGCACTTGCAAGATGTGCTCCGCCCTTTGCTAGGGTGTCCAAACAAGCGGAAATCATTTCCAATTGCCCTTCTCTGGGAGTTGGGTGCGCTAGCCAAGAGAGTCCCGCATCGCCACCCATATAGGGATGCCTTCGTCGAAGGTATTTGAGGTTGAGGTTGTGGAAGTAGCGGTTGCACCGTTTGAGTAATTTGCACCCGGATGTGGGGTCCGGGTGCGTGTGGAACTAATCCTGCTTAACAAGCTGGATTGGAATCGGAGTCCCCCTGGTCATCCAGGGGGACGTTTGTTGGGTTGCCAGTTTGTGCAATTTTTGCACGTAGACGCAGTGCTACGAAACTGATGTTACCTGGCGGTGTAACATCTGCTCGGAAAGAGGGAGTACGGTTGTTTCCAAGTTCGTCCTCCCATCGCATTTTCCCATCCCCTCCATTATGTGGCTCTCACCCTGTTTTCACTCAGTGAACTCCTTGCGTCTTACAGTCTTGCTTCGGGCTTCTGTTAGGCCTTCAGCGAGAGTATCATTCAATGCTGCCTCTTCCTGTATTAGGCGGCGAACATAGTCTTGCATTCCTTGTGATGCTGCTTGTTCTGGACTTATTCCTTGAAGTTCGTATAGATCTCCAAGTCTACTCTTCATCGAGCGTCCTACTGGGATAGTGATAGTTTCCATATCTGGAAGTAGTGGTTGCCCATCGAGGAATAAACGAATCGCTGCTCTAATCACATCGCTTCGATTTCTTGCACCATCTAGTCCTACTCTAGCATCGAGAAGAGCAATCTCTTCATCGGTGATTCGTAGTGAGACTAGGGTGCTTTGGGTGGTCATCCGCATTCCTCTGTACCCCTTCCACATAACATCAGGTATATGAATGTATTACATTTGATGACATTTTGACTTACAATTGATTACAAAGTGCTGCACAACTTGGAGCACATTGAAATGTGCAATGTCGTAGGATACCTCATGGTCGAGCGTCTTCACTTCCTACGCAGACTTGGCGTACCTGGAAGTGCAGTAACTGTTCTTTCTCAGCTTTCAAATGGTGACAAGACCACATCTGAGATGTCTAAGTGTTCAGGCATGTCGAAAAGTGCCATCCTAGTTGGTATCAATTACTGGCATAAGTTGGGGGTTGCTAAGAGGTCAAATACCAACGAGTGGCAACTTGATGAATTAAATCATGTAAAACAGATGGTTGAAATTCTAAAGGCTGAGGAAGACGAATTAATTTCTTCAATTGCTCGAATCGATGAGTTAATTGATTGAAGTTAGAGACGGCAATCCTCAAACGGTAGTCCTTGATGGGAGATACATGGCACTAATTGCAACCCGAGGACTGTATCTCTACCTAGAGGTTCTAACTACTGCACTGGATGATGACATTGTCACAGATGACGAAGCATCAATACTGAAGGTACTTGCAATCGCTTTGGGAATGGATCCTTCCAATGTTGGTGCTGCTATGGATGTTGCAAGAGGCGTTGATCCTTCACCAATTACAAATCCAGATGATTATTCTACACACCAAGTAGGTGATGCAACAACATACCAATCTGCATTGGTTGCCGCCCTAGATGATGAAATCATTACAGAAGATGAATGGGCAATTCTTGAGAACTTGAGAAAGTTGCTTGGAATTCAACCTGACCAGCATGCTTTGATTGAAGAAGCGATTCGTGCAATGTCGGGGCATGACCAAAATGGAGAACGCAGATTAGAGCGTCTGGAACGGTTTAACACCGTCTGTCCATACTTCTAGTCTACTCTAGTTTAGGCAATGCTTGTAAAGGGCCTTCAGGTGGCTCGGCCAACACAATTGTGTAATTAGGTGCTAGAATGAGTGTAATCCACGATATTTTTGAGAATGTTAAGAGTAGAGATCCGGAACAGCCAGAATTCCACCAAGCTGTTTGGGAAGTTCTAGAATCTCTAGAACCAGTACTAGAGAACCACCCTGAATTTGTTGAAGCAGGAATTGTCGAGAGAATTGTTGAACCAGAGCGACTAATTCATTTCAGAGTCCCATGGGTTGATGACAATGGTGTCACCCATACTAACCGTGGTTTTAGAATCCAATTTAACAGTGCAATTGGACCATATAAGGGTGGATTGAGATTCCATCCATCTGTAAACGCCTCCATTTTGAAGTTCCTAGCATTCGAGCAGGTCTTCAAGAACAGTCTTACTACTCTACCAATGGGTGGAGGAAAGGGAGGAGCTGACTTTGACCCTAAGGGTAAGTCTGATGGAGAAGTTATGCGTTTCTGTCAATCATTCATGATGGAGTTGTGGAGACACATTGGTCACAACTGTGACGTTCCTGCAGGAGATATCGGGGTCGGTGGAAGGGAAATCGGCTACATGTTTGGTATGTTCAAGAGATTACAGAACGATTTCCAAGCTGGAGTTCTTACCGGAAAGGGCCGTTCATACGGTGGTTCTCTAATCCGTCCTGAAGCAACAGGATACGGTCTTGTATACTTCGCACGCGAGATGCTTGCAACTAAGGGCAAGTCTTTCGAAGGCGCAACAGTAGCAATCAGTGGTAGCGGAAACGTTGCACAATTTGCTTGTGAGAAGGTATTGGACCTAGGTGGAATACCAGTTACAATGTCAGATTCATCTGGATGGATACACGATCCTGCTGGAATTGACAGAGAGAAACTTGCGTGGGTCATGGATTTGAAGAATAACCGTCGTGGAAGAATCAGTGAATACGCTGACAAGTTTGATGGTGTTACATTTACCAAGTCTGCTCCAGAGCCTGCAGTCAATGGACTATGGGGGGTAAATGTCGATGTTGCTCTTCCATGTGCAACTCAAAATGAAATCAACGGTGAAGAAGCAAAGATGCTAGTTGCTAACAATGTCATGGCGGTAGCAGAAGGCGCAAACATGCCTTGTACTCCTGAAGCAGTAACTGCATTCCAAGAGGGTGGAATACTGTTCGCTCCTGGCAAAGCAAGTAACGCAGGTGGAGTCGCAACTTCTGGACTTGAAATGAGTCAGAACTCACTTCGTCTTTCTTGGACCCGTGAAGAAGTCGATGCTCGCTTAGATGCAATTATGGTTGACATCCACGAGCAAGCATACTCTACAGCTAAGAAATACGGCCGTGATGGCGATTATGTATTCGGTGCAAACGTCGCAGGCTTCCTCAAGGTTGCCGAGGCAATGATGGCTCAAGGCGTAATTTGAGGTAAATATCTCTGTTGAGATTTGCCTATCTATTTTGGGGGGCACTATTGTGGGCAAGAGTCATACCAAACTTGCCAAATTTATTCATTGGAGTTTTATTCTCCTATATGCGTATGGGATTTTCAAACAAGTTGACGATTTGGAAGACTTAGAGGACAACAGCTTACTTATGTTGGAAGTCAGTTTTGCAAGTGTATTCCTCCTTATCGTGATAATGCGCTATTTCTACATGAGAAGTGCTGAGACATTCCAAGGAGCAAATGTGCCTGTGCACAAAGTTCACACCTTCTTTGCCAAAACAGTTCATCTCTCAATGTATTTCACATTGATAATGCTTCCACTGACGGGATTAATGATCGCAGGGTTGTATACTCAAGGCCACACTGATGAGGATGGTCTAGTGATTAGTATAGTGCTAACTGCCCATGAATTTTCTGCAGTTTTGAGTTATGTCCTAATTGCGACTCATGTTTCAGCAGCGATATATTCTAGGATTAAAGGAGAAGGGGTTTGGTCATCGATGGTTCCTATTTTGAAAGAAGATAAGCCTACTAACAACAAATACATATTGAGGGTTGCAGATATCGAGGAAAAAATTTACGATAAAGTTGAGAATCTTTTCACTTCAGGCAAAAAAGACAATCAGAAATGACGTATTTGTTGGTCTGATTATCTGTTGTAGAAAGCCTCAGTAGGAGGCGCACTTAACGGGACATTGCTTGGCCTACGTGAGTTGTAACTTGGTGATTGTGAGGGATTCAGTTCCCAGATGTTCTCTGGCTTGCTTTTACGTCTTTTTATTGCCTTACTAGTGAGTAGTCCGGACAGTAAAACAATCATCGCTCCTAAGGAATATATCGCAATAGTTGTGCTAATCATGCATATATGTCATCTTCTGAGTATATGAAGAGTTGTTATTCAGCATGGTCGTAATTTATCTACTAATCACAACTGAATTATGTAAAGCAAGAACAAAACAATACCTATGAATAAGAATAACATTCCCAGAATCACGTTAAAGGCGATAGAAAAATCACTACTGCTATGATTCATCGCATGTTTTTGCTGCCATTGTTTCTTTTTAGTATAATGTCCTGCATCGAATAGAGGAGCAATACCTACTGCAATCAGCATTATACTGCAGCATGCCATATTACTGCCATAACCCGGGGTGCCAATATTTATTATCCAAATAATGAATACCATTACAAACCCTATTCCCAGAGTTAGATGTGACATTTGTCGGAAATTATCTTCAGGTGAGTATGCGATTTCAATATTGTATTTTTGTACAAATTCTTGGATTTCTTCTCCAGACAAATCTGGATGTGTTAAACCAGTTAGTTTTGGAATTTCAGTAGCAATTTTAGCCTCTTCATCATCGAATGAGATGTGCTGCGTCGGAGGTGGTGTTTTCACTGTAGCCTCTTCGACCATGGTGGATAAAATTCGGACTGTGCCTAAACCTTTTGCCCGGATAATGGTCTTCAAATTGCAGTTGGTGCAACATGGCCATCTTTCTTGTCGTCAGGCTTGCGGACTCTAGACCAAACTCCACCCATCAATTCTTCGTGGTGATCTCCGCAATAATGGAAGCGCCTGTATGCCTCTCGGAATGAATATGCCTTCTTTCCAGTAGCCACTAGGTAGCCTTCTGGTGAGAGTCGAGAAATGATATCTCCTACTGCTCCACATCCTGGATAATCGCAGACGGCGTCTTCTCCCATGTTATCACGCTGAACTCCGTCTGACTTTAAGGATTGTAATTTATCACGCTTCTTCTTCGGTTTCAGGAGGTGTAATCACAAGCAGAGGAACATTTGCTTCAATCGATTGACCTTCTTCACAATGAATCTCGGTTACTGTGCCGCTTACAGGTGCCTGAATCTCATTTTGCATCTTCATTGCTTCAAGGATCATGACAACCTGTCCTTCTTCGACTTCTTGACCTACGGTGACTTCAACAGTTACGACCTTACCTGGAATATTTGCAGTGACTTTACCCGACTTTTTGGATTTGCCACCGGCAGATCTTCTCTGTTTAGGAGCAGGTCCAGCATCTGGAACCTGAATTTCGAATGTCTTCCCTTCTACAGTGGCCTTCCACATTTCACCATCTTGCTCGAGTTCAACTTCAAACTCTTCTCCATCAACAATGACCTTTCTAGTTTCACTCATTATTTTCATCTCCAAGGTGAGCGTGCGCTCCTTTTGTGCATTAGTGATGACAATCCCATATTCATTCTTCTATGGTCTTCAGCCCAAGCCTCACCAGATTTTCTTCCTGCTTGTGCTGGGTCTTCTCTGGTAGAAGATGCGGCTAAAACTGCAGCGATTGCAGCCATTCTTAGAGTCTCATTATCTGCCATAATATCAACTCACAAGGGGATATTTCCGTGTTTTCTTGCAGGACGCAACTCTTCTTTGTCAAGTAACATTGCAAGTGCTTTGCATAAACGGTCTCTAGTTTGATTTGGCTCAATTACATCATCTAGGTATCCTAGTGCTGCAGCTTTGTATGGATTAGCAAACTTCTCTTCGAAGTCCTCAATCAATCGTTCCCTTTCACCTTCTGGGTCTCTGGCGTTTTGCAATCTGCGCCGATGAATAATCTGAACAGCGCCTTCAGCACCCATTACTGCAAGTTCAGCACTTGGCCATGCGACGTTGTAATCTCCACGAATGTGTTTCGAAGACATTACATCATATGCTCCGCCGTAGGCTTTGCGTAGGATCACAGTTAACTTCGGAACAGTTGCTTCGGCATAGGCATAGAGTAACTTTGCGCCATGTCGAATAATTCCACCCCATTCCTGATTTGTACCGGGTAGGAATCCTGGTACGTCTTCCAGAGTAATGATTGGGATGTTGAATGCATCACAGAATCTTACGAATCTTGCTGCTTTATCGCTTGCATCTATGTCCAAGCATCCAGCAAGCATCTTTGGTTGGTTTGCTACAACTCCAACAGTCGACCCATTTAGATGTCCGAATCCTACAACAATATTGCCTGCCCAATTCTCTTGGACTTCTAGGAACCCTCCATCGTCAAGAATCTCTGTAATTACATCCTTGACATCATATGGCCTAGTTGGGTCTTCAGGTACGATTGAATCCAACTTCTCGCAAACTCGATTTGCAGGGTCGCTAGTTTTCTTCACCGGTGGTTTTTCCATGTTATTTGATGGTAGTAAATCAACCAGTTCACGTGCAAGGTCAATCGCACTTTGGTCATCTTGTGCAGTAAAGTGAGAAACTCCCGACTTGCTGCCATGAGTTCCTGCTCCGCCAAGATCTTCGAATGAAACTTCTTCATTGGTAACTGTCTTGATAACTTCAGGTCCAGTGATGAACATATGTGCAGTTTTGTCAACCATTATCACGAAGTCGGTAATAGCTGGAGAGTATACTGCTCCACCTGCGCAAGGGCCCATTATGACGCTGATTTGAGGTACTACTCCACTCGCTCTAACGTTTCTAAAGAAAATTTCAGCATATGAACCTAGGCTAGCAACTCCTTCTTGGATACGAGCGCCACCACTATCGTTCAATCCGATAACTGGGCGGCCGGTCTTCAATGCCATGTCAAGTACTTTGCAAATTTTCAAGCCATGCATCTCTCCAAGACTTCCACCATAAACGGTGAAATCTTGAGCGAAAGCAAAAATCTCTCTTCCATTGACTGTTCCATGTCCGGTTACAACTCCGTCGCCAGGAATCACATTTTTGTCCATGTCGAAATCTCGACATCGATGCTCAACAAGCGCATCCATCTCTTGGAATGAGCCGTCATCAAGAAGCATTTCTAGGCGCTCTCTTGCGGTCATTTTGCCTCTTTTGTGTTGAGCGTCGACCCTTACTTGGCCGCCGCCAGCTTCAACACGAGCCTTTCTCGCTCGCAAGTCCCGTAGTCTGTCTTCGGTACCCATCATGCCTTTCGCCAAATCGAGTCAGTGATAGCCCCTCCTTATTGCTTGTGTGAGCATTTCTACACCGCAACCGCTTCATAGACGCTCTTACACACGCCACAATATGGGAGAGCGGCAACGCATAGTGATAGCCAAACCGGGCCTTGACGGTCATGACCGTGGGGCGAAAGTTGTAGCACGGGCTTTACGCGATGGTGGACACGAAGTAATTTACACAGGATTACGCCGAACTCCTGACCAAATTATCAGAACAGTATTGGATGAAGATGCGAGATTCGTAGGTCTTTCTTCATTATCTGGTGCTCACAGTCACTTATTTCCGAAGGTATGTGAACTTCTTCGTGAAGCAGGGCTTGGGGACGTGGTAGTATTCGGAGGGGGAATCATTCCGGAGTCCGACCGCCCACCTCTATTTGCAGCAGGTGTCAGAGCAATTTTCGGCCCAGGCACTCCTTCTTCAGAAATACTTGAATTCGTCAATTTTGCATCAGGAAGAGATTGCGGAGTCGGTTCAGAAGACGACTGGCATTGGGGTGAGTGATTGGATCGTCGTCAACTCGCCAGGCAGTTGTCTGCCATTGAAAATGGTGAGTTGGAAGTTACTGACACAGATGGTCTAATCGTTGCGATAACAGGGCCGCCAGGTGTTGGTAAGTCATGTTTAATCGATGGAATACTACATCGACTAACGCCTAATAATTTAGTTGCAGTTCTTGCAGTAGATCCTACTTCTCCAATTAGTGGTGGCGCCCTGCTGGGAGATAGAATTCGATTGAGTGTTTTAGATGATAAAACAAAAGCGGATTCAATCTATGTCCGTAGTATTGCAACCCGTTCTTCAAGCGGTTCAATTCCTTCTATAGTAAGGGGTCTTGCTAGCCATTTACTGGCTAATAACTTTGATTTAGTAATTATTGAAACAGTTGGTGCCGGCCAATCTGAAATGCGGTGCGCTGCAATTGCAAATCGGATAATCGTTGTAGAAGGTCCTGCTCGTGGAGACGGTATACAAGCTGAGAAAGCCGGGCTTTTGGAACTTGCAGATCTTATTGTTGTAAATAAGAGTGATATGGAAGGGGCTGAAAGAGTTGTTAATGACTTAACAATTTCACTAACTTTGACCGATGATGCGCCACCAATTATTCGAACCAGTGCTACTAAGGGTGACGGTTTGGATGAATTATCAGATATGATTCAACATTTGGATGAAAGAGTAACTTCTCGCAGGGCTAGGGCTAGGCAACAATTGTTGATGGCGCATGAGAACATTTTGATTCTAAATCCCGCTTTTGAGGCTATACTTGACCGCATGTCTGAAGAAGGGTTAGTGCTCGAGGAAGCACTGAGGCTTCTCAATGAGTGACCAAGTAGAGTTAACTGACCCTGTCGAACATTCCGTTGGAGGAATGTACGGACACCTGTTTAGACGTGGCTTCCATGTGGGGATGTCAATCATACCACTGGTCTTCTATGAATACGGCGAGAAATTATCCGATTTGGTATCACTATCTGAGATGCAATTAGTGTCAGTAATGATTCTAACTCTTGTATTTGCTGAAGCGGTCAGGCTAAAATTAGGAATAACAATTTTTGGTCAGCGTGATTATGAATCAAAACAAGTCAGTGCCTTAGCATGGGGTGCTTTTGCAGTTGGGATGACTTTCATGACACTTTCCGAGTACCCCGAATTAGTTTGGCCACTAATTCTTTCACTTTCATTAGGAGATCCATTTTTGGGAGAATTACGACGCAAAGGTTTGGATTCACGTCGAGTCTTTATCTTCGGTTCAATTTTTATCGCTTTAATTTGGGTGGGAACTTGGCATTTCGTAGAGACTCCGATTCTATTAGCTGTACTAATGGGCCCACTTTGCGTTGCTGCAGAATGGCCAAGACTAAGATGGATTGATGATAATGCTACAATGCTGCTGATACCATTATCTGCTGCAATATTGCTAGTACCTTGGTTATGAGACCATTATGTTGAAATGGCTCTTTCCCCCGCCCTAGTATAGGTGAGACCCAATGAGTGACGAAGTTCCATCCCAAGACCCTGCTCAAAGCACTTATCTGATTACTTTCTTACTTTCTTTCGTAATCCTAATGATTACGATGTTCGCCTATCCATTATGGTGATGTGCGCCTGTTTAATACAAGGTGTCAAAAGTAACCTGATTAGGGATTCTTCTATGTGTGGCATCGGGGGAATGCTAGGTCAGCCTGACAGAGTTGTTCTGTCAAGGATGATTGAGCTGATGAAGCACCGTGGTCCCGATGGTCACGGCATCTTCGCAGATGACCAATGCGGTCTTGCACATTCTCGACTTGCCATTGTCGATGTAGCAGGTTCCCCTCAACCGATTTACGGGCCAGGCAAAGTTGGAATTGTTAATGGTGAAATATACAACCACTTGTCTTTGAAAAGTGAGAGTTATGGTTACACTACTAATGGTGATAGTGAAGTGATTTTGTCATTGCACAAAGGGAAAGCAAACGCTGGTGAACATGCGAAATGGATTTCGCAATTAGATGGAATGTTTGCATTTGCCATTTGGTCTGAGAACCAATTGATATTGGCAAGAGATCCGGTGGGGATTAAGCCACTGATGCGAACTTTAGTCGGAGATACTCTACTATTCGCTTCTGAAGCCAAGGCACTCAGAGCCCACGAGGATTATGTTCCAGCAATTGATAATCTTGCTATGAAAGTAAGAATTGCTTGGGAGTATCCTCTTGACGGAACTACACTGTTTGCAGACGTTCATCAAGTCAGACCAGGTACTGTCGAAGTATGGGAATTAGTGAATGGCTATCCTAAGATGACAAGTATCGCCCAATTTGAAACTCAAAAAATCGAACCAGAAATTAGTTGGGATGACCCCGAAGGTTTGCTTGAATCATTCACCCTGAGCGTAAGTGATCGGTTGATGTCCGATGTTCCAGTTGGAATTGTACTTTCTGGGGGCTTGGATTCGAGTTTAGTATGCGCTGTTGCTTCAGAAGCAGCAGAAATCGCTCAACAACCGATTCCTGCTTGTTGGACTGTCGCTGAAAGTGAAGATAATCCTGATTGGCAAGCTGCTGAACTTGTGGCTTCCAGACTGGATTTGCAACACCACCAACACATTCTGGAATCAGATACTTTTCATTCTAAATTACCAGATTTAGCATGGCATGGTGAAGATTTGGATGTGACGGTATTATTCTTCCAGCCGTTATTTGAAAAGATGTCAGAATCTGTTACTGTTGGCTTATGTGGTCAAGGTGCAGACGAACTGCATGCGGGATATCCACGGTACCGTGAACTAAACAACCACTCGACTATGGTTAGGGAACGTCTGAATGAAATGGATGCAGAAGTAACTAATCTTGACAGTGATGGTTGGTGGAACGAAAACCACTCCCCCGAAATTCACACTAAATCATTACAGGATTTCCTACAATTCGAAATTGATAATGGGCAGTTATCAAATTTCCAGTTACGTTTGGTTGATAGGCACTCAATGGCTCATGGTCTAGAAGTTAGAGTTCCATTCCTTGGAAGCAGACACCGGAATGCTTCCCACAAATTGCCTATGGATTGGAGGCTGCCAGCTAATTTGGAGGAAAAAGCAGCGCTGAGGGCTGCAGCGGATCTGACTAATCTTCCAAAAGAGATTGTTAGAAGGCCAAAACTACCTGCTGGTAGAGCAACTTCTCCAAGGATGATAGACTCTCTTTTGGATGAACTGAATCCTTTTGTTGAAGGGATTGCTAAGAAGAATAAGGATCTTGAAAGGACTTTGCTAAAACAACCTGAAATCGCAATTGGATTAGGTTTGTTTGAAGCGATGCACATCCTAGATGGTGGAAGGAATAAACGAGTTGGAGATGTATCTGATTTGTTACAAGAGGTGATTTAATGTCTACAGTTCATGATTTATCAGCACACTTAGAAGAGAACCGTGAATTGATTACGAACTGGATGTCTAAAAAACGTTCAGAAGTACCAATTCCGATTTATGGAAGTGTTGACATCCGAGACAGTGGTTGGAAAGTCGCAGTTGTCGATGCGAATCACTTTCCTGCAGGCTTCAATAATATCTCTGACCAAGATGTAGAAAGGTTATCCTCTTTACTCAAAGATCACATCCTGCGGCAAAACCCAGAATGTAAATGGGTTCACCTTTATCCCGAATCACATACTCGAAATCAAGGATATATCGAAAATGTTGCCACGATCAAGAGATTGATTGAGAATGGTGGATTTAGATGTACGGTTGGCTCTCCGGAATTAGATAGCCATGGATCACTTGATGGTATTACAGGACCATTGGTCTTGGACATGGTTGTAGTCGAAGATGAATCTCTTCTAATTGATGGGCAGAAGCCCGATTTGATAATGCTAAACAATGATTTGACAGAAGGAATGGTCGAGGGTTTGGGTGCACATCAAGTCTCACCTCCTCCGCATATGGGTTGGCAAAGGCGCAGGAAATCTGAGCACTATGCTTGTCTGCAAGAGTATGTTGATGAGATTGCAGAAATATTGAATATCGATTCATGGCATCTTTTGGCAGATTGGTTTGTTAGTGAGGGTAAATGCTTAGAGAAAGAAACATGCCGAAAAATTCTGGCCTCTGAAGTCGATGAGTTCCTAGCTAGAATCACTGTTAGATACGAATCATTAGGTATTGATCGAGAGCCAGTAGCATTCATCAAAAACGATAGTGGAACCTATGGCTTGGGGATTATGGCAGTTAGGAGTGGGGATGAATTACTCACACTTTCAAATCGTAAATTCAAGAAATTAATGTATTCGAAAGGAGGAGTCGATGTCGAGAACTTCTTGATTCAAGAAGGTGTTCCAACCAACATTAAAACTCCTGATGGTGCTCCTGTTGAACCGGTTGTATATCTTGTGGATGGTGAAGCAGCTTCATGGTTTTACAGAATAAATCCAAAGAAAGGAGAAATGGAAAACCTCAATTCACCTTCTGCAAAGTTCCACCCTTACAGCGAGGTTGGAACTGCATATGGCGAGCATGCGCATGGCTGGCACGCCTTGATTGCAGAGTTGTCAATGCTTGCAATGGGTGCTGAGTCACTCAAACAGATGGTGAGTGCAGAATGAGGATTCATTGTTTGGGTGGTGGATTAGTCGGCTTGTTTGTGACTCGCAGGTTGGTTAAATCAGGTCTCGATGTTCACCTTTTCGACATTGTTGAAAGAAATACAGATGCTACATTCCATCTTGGAAATGCATTAATTGCAGACCATAGTAATGCAGATTTGATTATCAATATGTTACCTGGTTCCCTAGGTAACAAAGCAACAGAACTTCTGAAAGGTACAGGCCAGAGGATCGTCGACCTATCATTCAGTGAATATACTCCTGACAATTTAGAAAATGTCACCAGTTCAATATTGTGGGATGTTGGAATCGCCCCGGGACTCTCCAATATGCTCGTGTCAATGGCAGTTCGTGAATATGGGGAACTGGATTCTGTTACCATCAAGGTGGGTGGTAATCCTAGTACCCCCGATTCTGATTGGTCATACATGGCCCCATTTTCGCCCCATGATGTAATCGCAGAATATACACGCCCTGCTAGGATAATTGCAAATGGTAAGATATCGGAAGTTCCTGCTATGACAGAACTTCATTCAATTGATGCTAATGGAAGGGGAATGGAGGCTTTCCTAACTGATGGTCTGCGTTCTCTTCTCGATACTCCTGCAAAGAGTATGGGGGAATACACAGTTCGCTGGCCAGGTCATATTCAGAAATATCAGCAATCTAATTTGAATCCTGACGAGTTAGTGGATGCGTGGAAGATGGATCCTTCAAAGGAAGAATTTACTTGGATGGAAATCCATATCATCTCTGGTAATAATGAAAAAAGATGGATAATAGAAGATAGTGGCATGGGCGGAGATTCTAGTATGGCTCGTACTACAGGTTTGGTTACAGCATGCTGTGCTTTGGAATGGATAAAGCAGCCAGATATGCTTGGTTCTGGAGTTCATGCACCAGAGCGGCTTTCTAATGCCGTCATTGAATCAATAATCGATGTAATGCGTTCTGAAGGCGTATCAATTGAATTACAATAAAGGGGATTTCCATGAAAAGAGTTGCAATTTATGCACTTACTATTGGTATTGGTCTATTTGTAAGTGCTGAATATGCGGAGTTACCAGTGAATATCTGGTGTATCGGGTTATTCCTTGCTCTATTCTACAAAGCAGAGCGTAAAGAACGAATTGAAATGCTGACAGTTTTGGCTTTTGCAACTCCAATGGAATTATTCTTCAGTGAAGTTTGGCTAATCTACGAGTATCAAAGAGGAATGATGCCTTTATTCGTTCCAGTTGGCCATTGGTTTTTATTCGATGCAGGTAGAAGGATTTCTCAATATTTACCTGTTGAAAAAGCGTTGTTATCATTGGTTCCATTCATTCCATTCGTTATTTACGGAGTTTGGACAGGTGGAGATACTTCAGGGTTGATTCTGCTAATACTAGTTCTCGTATTCACCAAGTGGGGCCCGCAGCCTGCATTGTATGCAACTATGGCTTGGGCTGCGCTTTTGATGGAACTTTGGGGCACATACCTTACCAATTGGACATGGGCTAATGATGTGCCATGGACTGGATTAACAGCTTGGAACCCACCGCTATTAGTTGGCGCCTTCTACTGTTTAGGGGATTTGTTGGTGAACATATCGGTCGCTAGGTTTGAAGGTGAGCACCGCTTGGAGGCAACTGAATGACTTCCTCTGAGGACTTAGCCAAGCGTCGTGCAGCGGAGGCTGAACGAATTGCTATCTCTCTGGCTAGACAGAAGGGTGAGAAAAGGGCAATGATCAAAGGAGGTGAAGGAACAGTGGCTTGGGTCACTGAAAACCTCTGCATTGGATGCGACCAATGTACAATCGTTTGTGATGATGATGCGATTGAACTTTACTTCAAAGACATGGCTTCACCTTTACTAGAGGTTCCTAGTAATCGCAAAGCCAAGATTGTACGTGATGCTTGCACGGGGTGTAGACTCTGTGTGTTAGCATGTCCAACAGATGCGATTACAATGATTGACAGGTGATTGAATGAGTAAACAACCAGAACACGATGGAGCACAACGTTTCGGTGGAGAATTTGGGCCATCTAGAGGGGAAAATACGACCGGTGTCTCACTTTCTACTTTCAAAACATTAGTTTGGGTTTCAAACATTGGTGGTCTACTTCTTGTTGTCTTAGCTTTAGAGTTCTTGTTTGTAGAACAGAAGTTTGGATTAGGACTCGGCTTCTTGATTGCTGGAGTTATAGTTGCTTTATTCCCTTCAAACTATGAAATTAGGGGCATGGAAGAAGATGAACCTCCAATTGAATGACCATCAATTGAAAGTCTGCTAATCCAAATAATTGGATTATTGGATTTTGACTTTTTCTTTACACCTAGGGCACCTAACGCTGCCTTTGTAATCTGATGGTACCTTCATTGAGCCACTACATTGCGGACAAGTAATCACGATCTTCGTATCCACAGGTTCTCTTTGGTTTGTTAAAGTACCCGTTGAGAGTGGAAGTGGAGAGACAAGGTCTGCAGTATTCAGTAATGCATTGAGGTAACTTGGATGACCTTGTTTGAATGAAGCATCTGCTGGACCTAGCAGTGGAATTGCCACAATTAGCATACAAGTTCCTGAACAAATTACAGAGAATCCAATTGGCCAAGTGCCGTCCATACCGATAGATAGTGGGCTCAAATCATCATGATAAATCAATGACAAAATACCGGATATTGCTAGAACTATTAGAGTTAGTTGTAATCCTTGCTTGTAACCTTGGAGTGTTAGTGTTCCTCCGAATAGATAACCCAAGCCGATTAATAATGCCATGAAAGATTGATCTGGTCGCCAATCAGAGAATATTAATGCCATCCCGATTCTGAAAAATCCATACAATATTATTCCAATACCTGTGATTTGTAAGGTAAGGTCTGCATTTTGGTTGACAATTATATGAGTTACTGGCTGTTGCTGAACTACATTTGGTTGTTGTATTGAAATTGGTTGAGGTGATTTAGATTCATCATCCTCAATTAACCTGATTACAACCTCTGCCTTGCTCCCGCTTACTCTTAGACCACGGTCTTTACACATGGTTTTCAATGCAACCAGGGTTTGACTATCGTAATCCATGCTGAAGACTAATCACTAATCGTTAATCAACATTAACCCGTTAAACTCAGGTTAAGATTACGCTTCAGCAGTAACTGGTGTTACGGCGGACTCTTCAGCAAGTGATTTCTTTGCATCGACTTGACGAGCAAGGAAGGATACAACATCGAGAATTTCGATATCGTGTCTTTCATCACCTTCGAATTTCAGACACTCGAAGTGAGATACACACTTTGGACAGGAAGTAATCATCATGTCAGCACCTGTGTTTCTAATTTCTTCCATTCTGGAAACTCTTAGGGCACGTGCATTCTCATTACATGACATCATACTTGAAACTCCACAGCACATTGCATCTTCACCATGATGCTCCATCTCTACAAGTTGAACACCTTCGACTCCCGCAACTAGCTCTCTAGGTTCGTCATAAATTCCCATTTGTCGACCTAGTCTACATGGGTCATGGTAAGTTACAGTTAGTTCATCTTCAACCTTCATTTCCATATCGAATCCGTTTTCGATAAGATACTCAGTTGTATGCATAACCTTGATCCCTTCTAATTCGTAGTCACGAGCGAATGTTCTGAAACACTCTGCACATGAAGAAACAAGAGTATCGATGCCGGATGCTTCAATCTTCTTTTGATTGTAAGACTTCAGTTTGTCAAACACTTCGTCAAGTCCCTGCCACTTTTGATCGTGACCACAGCACTTCAAGAAATCACGTCCAAGGTATGACACTTCTGTTCCCATCTCTTCAAACAGAGTGAATGCAGCAGTTGTGGTGTCACCCAGGTTCATGTCACCTTCGTTTAGATGGCTGAATACCATTTCTTGGTCAAGATAATCTACACATCCAGGGTAGTATCCTACATTGGAGTCTATTGGGTAATCTTCAACAGCCACGAAGTCTGCATCGCTGTCTTCTTCTGCTTCAGCAGCTAGAACAGCCTGTAATACAGTGTGAGGAATCTCTGCAGCAGGTCCTCCTACAATCAGTGTTCGACGTATGTCAACATATGAGTCGTAGTCTACTAGTTGAGGACAGGCATTAGTACATGCTGTACAGGTAAGACACGAGTACATTGGAACGCCATCATCTTCATTATTCCATGAATTGTAAATGATGTTCAACTTGTCACCTGCATTGAATAATCTAACCGGGCAAGCATCGTCACAAAGGTCACATCCGTAACACTTGTTCATTTCAAATTCATATCCTCTAGCCATATTTCGAAGAACGACAAATACGCCTGCTCCAGCAGCCAAACATGGGATGAACATAGCATAGGTCAACTTTGCATCCAGCGACTTAGGATTGACGTGATAAGTTGGATTTACAACAACTCCAGCATAATCTCCTTCGAGTTCAAGTGCAGTTGAGTTAGAAAGTTCCACTGTGCGTCCTGCAAGTCCATTGCCTGCATTCTCTCCATACAATAGGAGTGGCTGGTATGCTTTGATAGCGAATGTAGTCTCTACAATAACGCTGTCATTGTTGAGGAGACCATCAGTAGATTCTACCTTGAATTCATAGTCATAAGTTCCCGCAGGAAGTTCGATGCCTAATTCTCCAGTGTTACAGTCAGTGTCTATGATTACATCACCAGAGTCATGTTCTGAGACAATTAGACTTGATTGAATCATCTTAGAGGTTGAATCTCCACCGTCGATAATTACTTCACTAGCCCTTGTAGAACAAGTTGCATCAACAGGAACCGTGGTAAAGTCACTGTCATCAGGCCAGTAGTTCATCGATGTACCATCAGTAATTTGGAACGATCCAGTAGCCCAGATGTATTCATCTGCTGTGTAATTATCTATTCCTGTAGCGCCGTTGACTCCAGATTCCAGATCCTGATGCCCGTTGTTATCGGCGAAATCTATCATGTAATATCTCGCAGGTTGGTAAATAATCCAATCCATCCAAGCTGAGGCTGGAACAATATCTCCTTCGAAGCCCTGTGCATCCATGAATTCATTTCTCTCAGTTACTTGAACATCATTTGGTTGAGAACGCATTTCTTCTAATTCCTCATAATCTGAAATAGTGAGTAATCCCTTAGCGTCCCAGAAACCATTGTCATAAACTGGGTATGAAACTACACTTGCAGCAGTTGCTACAATGAATGCACCAACTATCAACTTCTTTCCATGAGCAGGGGTGAATCTTGCTCCCCATGCGTTATTGAATAGCCACTTGGCAACGAAATAAATCACAATCCATAACAGAATGCCTGTCAAAATCCAGGGTATCATATTGAACAGATCTGCAACCCATGGGTCTCTTGTACCACAAACTAGGTCACTATTACCGTCCAATTTACAGTAATCACTTCTGTTTTTACCGTAAAGTTCCAAGAAGATGTTGATGGAGAATACTGAGATGAACCAAATGTGGGCAAGATATACTGCACCAGCACTAGCAAACCAAGGGTCTTCAACAGGTCTCTTCTCTCTGCCACCTAGGAAAGGAGGTAGTGCAAGGATTCCTACTGGGATTCCAGTTAGGAAAGCACCCCACCATGCAGCGTTCCAAGGGAAAGTTGGCTGTCCGAAGAAATCTCCAACCGGTCCAAGGGGTACATCGAACTGAGGAAGGTATTCTCCCCAGCGTAAGTATCCATATGAGAATAGTACGTACCAGTCAGGGAATACGAAACCAGCCTGGGCGAATGGATCAGCAGCACTGTGTAGCGGTGGTGGAATTAACCATGCATAAAATAGCAGTACGCAAGCCATGAATCCGAAGATCAATGTATCACGTAGTGCTTCATGTGGCCAAAACCCATGACCGGCACGAGTACGCTTACGCCTTTCATCAGCAGATTCTAATTTCTCTTTTTCATCCATGTAGGATGAAGCAACAGCGCCAAGATTCTCAATAAGTCCCATAATTCAAACCTCCAATATCAGTGCGGCTCCGCAATTCCTTGAACCCAAACAATGAACAAATGTATTATGATCAATGTGGTTACAATCACTGGCAGTATAAACACGTGAATGAAATACATTCGAGTTACTGTCTGATGTGATAATGATGATCCTCCGAACAATAGAGTGGCCACTAATTTACCTATGAGCGGTGTTGAGTTGGCGAGATTGATACCAATTACAGCCGCACCATAGGCCAAGCTATCCCATGGTAACAAGTAACCTGAATATCCGAAGACGATTGTTAGTGCCATGAGTGCAACTCCGATTAACCAGTTTAGTTCACGAGGGTTGCGGTAAGCTCCTGTAAAGTATACTCTACACATATGGAGGAATACTGATGCAACCATGAAGTGAGTTCCCCAATGATGGACTGCACGTATGATGTAGCCAAATGGCAACTGTGTCATGATAAACTGCATACTTGCGTAAGCAGGAGATGGGTCTCCTTCTCCACCTGGAACATAATAGATACCTAGGACCGTACCTGTAATGACTAGAATAATGAAAGAAAGGAAAGAAATTCCTCCTAAGCAATACAACGGGTACCAATACCAAATGATTCGTAATTTGTACTTTTCAGCGTGAGTAAGAGGCATTTGGCGATGCATATTGTAGTATGCACCTTTGCTCATATTCCAATAATCTTGGATTCTGAACCTTGTATCTAGGAACGAGAACACCCATAGGAAAGTTCTCTCAGCGAATCCCATTTTCCCGCTTGATTCTACAGCACGTAGAATTTCACGGCGTGGAATGTCCTCATTCTCTTTGCGTAGAGTAAACGCAATGAGAACAATGATGAATGCAATAAAGAACCAAAGTACCCAGAATATTGTGCTCATATTTTCACCTCAGTCGCAGTAGGTCAACCAGCCCGTGTAATCTGAAGACGCCTCAATTGTATCGCCATTCATTATGATTGGTATAATTGGTAATCCGACTGGTGCAGGTCCACCTGCACGACGGATACCGAGATATTCGAATGAAGCACCAGTTGAACGGTTAGCGTTACGGTTTACTTCGATAGCAGTTGGATCGAACCTACTTGAATGGCAGATACAGAACATCTTACTTCCACCATCGTCTCCTCCACCTGGCGTCCAGTTATCGTCTGTAAACGAGTTTGATACTAATTGCCATCCAGGTATACAGCACAAGTGCGTACATCTTGAGAATATCATGATTAGATTGCCACTTGGATCAAATATCTCTGGGTTTCCTAGGAGGTATTCTGTTGCGTGAGCAACATAGTTTCCACCGATGTCATATCCTGGCATCTCTTGGAATCTAGGTGAATTGTCAGCCATAGGTTTGATTGAATTGACGGAGTGAGGTACGTAGTTGACGATAACTGGTAATCCATTCCAAACACCCTGGACGCCAGACATGCCTACCTTGGACTTTGCAGCCTCTGCTTCGAAATCAGATTTTGACATCGGTTGCAAGTGCTTTGCACCATACCATGCCTCATCTTCACGACCCTTTGCCCAATAGAGAACCGAAGTATCTCCTCCTCCTCCTCCGGAAGGGGGTAGAAGGATGGCAGCGAACCCTAGCGCTCCTAATGTGGAAGCTAATACACCACTTGTAGCGTTGAATCCGTATCTCATGAATTGTCTTCTATTGACAATCATGTCACCTGTAAGAGACAACAAGTCTCCAGCAGTGGATGGTGCAGGTCTGAGTTTCATGTCGTCCATAGGAATCACCAGTTGTATTCTCTCCAGTCCTTCTGATGCTCAGGGATGAACTTATTCTGACTGTGCTTGACAATAATTGTATCAGGAAGTACCCACTTTAGGTAGACAATCCCCATCATGATTAGGGTAGATAGACCCATTGCAAGGTGGTAAGACAATTGTTGCTGGTCCCATGCTGAGCCATTGAGGAGTCCGTACAACATTGTTCCAAACCAAAATAGTGCCCAAAATATTCCCCATCCAAAGAAGAACATTGTGAGAGCGGATTTACCAGATGGCGCTAATGCTGCTGAGATGACAGTCCCTGGTTCTGCAGGATTAAACACTCCGTGATTAATCGCATTATCCATTTGCTCTTCGGTTAGACTAGCATCCTCTAGGGCAGTCCTTGCATCTTTGACGCTGACCTTGCCTGAGGCAACCTTCTCTAGAAGTTGGGTTATTGTGTCTTTAGCCATCATTGATCACCTCTTCTGTTGACCTTGTACCTTAGGCGCAGCAGGTTACTTCTGCCCTTGTATGATGTAGAGAATCCATAGCGGAGTAATAGTCCACAGAATACAATAACGGCGATTACTGCTCCAAATCCAAGAAGTCCGAGCCAGTGGGCTCTGAATTGTGCACCCATGGTGTGAAGGTCAATCTCTCCGGATTCAGCTTCAGGGGCTTCAGGAGTTCCACTGCCTGCGATTAAGGTGCGAGTCCCTCTGCCGTCATCTGCTGCAACCTCGACCAAATTGAACACAAGTTGGTTCCAGTAATCTCCAGCAGGGCCATCTGCTCCGTTGACAGCATTGCCACTAATCCAGAAATCAATGTGCTCAGCGCCGGCGCTTGGGGATGTCCAAGTGATTTCGAATATTCTGGAAGATGATGAAACATGAGTTCTTGTCATAGGGTCTTCTTCCCATGCCTGTCCGTCTCCTGAAAACTCTCCTGCACTAACTCTGGCGGAGAATCCGCCCATGTCGGTCGCAGGGCCTCCGACAATTTCCAATCTCATGTTGTAGGTTTGTTCTGGAGACCAAGTATGTGGGACTCCGACTAGAAGGATCATAACCGAATTGCTAGGCTCTGCACCGTGACAAAGACAGCCTTCTTTGGCCACGTCATCAATAGTCTCTGAGCCGTTTTGTTGTTCGCCACCGATGCCTTCAGGGTAAGCGTTTACAAGTCCGGGTAAAAGCATAAGCAGCACTAGGACTAGGGGAAGGAAACTTCGGACGGAAACCCGTGATTTGCGCATAGCGTATCCCAACCAGTTAATCCGACTTGGATTGCGCCTATAATCGTTCCTTGTGAAGTAGTCGTGCTATGGTCTTGCAGTGTAACAATTTCGGCGTATTTTTGCACTGAACATTTGATGGGAAAACATATTGATAATCACGGCGAGGGGCGGACATGTCAGACCACGCTTTCGAGAACACATATGACCTCTCAGACGAACAACTTCAGTCTTTGGATGAAGCAGAGGAAGAAATGCTGAGAAATAATCTCGGTAAAGCGGAGGAGATTTTGCTTGCTATGCTGGTCGAAGATGAGGAGTGTATTCCAGTGCTAAATAACTTAGCACACCTCTATGGTAGGCACTTTTCTGATTTCGAAAAAGCAGTTGAAATTTATGGGAAAGTTTTAGCTTTGGAACCAGATAATGCTTGGGCTCGAGATGCCCGGCGCCGATATATGCGATATGTTGGCAGAGATTGAATAACCTCCAATGCGAGGGTTGGGCATGGATGGCGCTCAAATCTTGATTGCGGGCGTCGGAGGTTTAGGCGGTGCTTGGGCTCAAAGAGCACATGCCAAAACTGGCCATGATATCGATTTAGTACTGATCGATGCGGATGAAACAACCTTCGCATCTCCTGACGCCCATGTGATACGATTAGGCAAAGATTTGGACTCAGCTGGTTGTGCTGCATTACCTCCGTTGGGTGAGCAAAGGATGAGGCAAGCAGCGGGTGTGTCTCGTACCCTTTTGGACGGGGTTGAAATGGTAATTCTTCTAACCGGGCTAGGCGGTGGCACAGGCACCGGTGCCGCTCCAGAGTTTGCTCGTCAGGCTCGTCTTTCTGGTGCAATAGTAATCTCGATTGCTGCTATTCCATTCGAAGCACAAGAAGCCCGTCTGAAAGTCAGCAAAGAGGGCTTGCCAAAACTTGAAGCAAATTCTGATGTTTGCGTTCGATTAGATTTAGATCGTCTGGCCTGGCAAGCTCGTGAAAGGGGTACTGATTGGAGATTAGGTGCTTCCTGGGTTGAGGAGTTTGTTGATGGCTTGGTAAGGACTTTGATGCGCCTTGGCTTAATTAATCTCGATATGATGGATTTGAAAACAATCGTTGGACACAGTGGAGGTTCAACTTTGATGGTGGGTCAAGGTGATCCTAATGATGCCAATTCTTTACTTGAAGATGCTTTGAGTGCACCTTTAGCAAATCTTTCACTGGATGGTGCCAAAGCATGTCTTCTACAGATAGAAGGCGGGCCGGGTATGACTGTAGGTCAAGTTGGACTGATTGCTGATGCTTTCACAGCTAGATTTGATGAGGATGCCCAAGTTATACTAGGCGCAAGAGTTAGCGATGACCTGAAGGGTAGTATTAGGGTCGTAGCAGTCGTTTCAGGGTTAGAAGAAAAATCGGACTTAAGCCTCATCTAGTCGGCTATTTCGACATCTGAATCATCTTCCTTCCATTCAGTTCCATCACTGATGTCCTTCCCTTCTTCCCAATTTACTTGTTCATCTTCTTGCCAAACTTCTTCTTCATCTGCTGATTCTTCTTCATCATCTTTTGATTTTTCTTCAGTTCCTTCTTTGGCATCTTCTTTCTCATCTTTGTCAGAAATGTCGATGCTTTTGGCAGTAGCGAATATGTCTGATGAGATTCGGCTAGTTCGAAGTGTCGGCCTTAGGAGTAGGATCATGGCGCAAATAGTTAGTATGTGTCCAAAGATCATCACTTCCCTCAGACTGTCGAAAGTCCCAGTAAGCATTGCGACTGAGCCTGCATAAGCATATCCAAATGAAATTCCAAGAGGTAGAGATGCATTCTCAGAAACCAATCTCTTTCCATCCCTTACAGTGAAAGTAGTTAGAGACCAAACAGCGAAGATTACAGTAAAGGCCATCAGTATGCCTTCTTCGATAAGGGTTGAAACCTCTGAGGGGTTCATCTGCCACCTTCTATAGATGCTGAAGGCGTGCCAAGTGATGAACAATTGTGCCACAATCATCCATTTGAATGAGAAACCAGCAAGTCCTTTTTCGTTACCTGCAGATTCTCTTTCATCTCGTGTCAACCACATTGTAATCGCTTGTAAAATGAAACTTATTGCTAGGAAAGCAATTCCTCCGAGAAATGCATCTTGAAAGTTCATTTTTTCTGAGTCGGTAACCATTTGCCCAACCCAAATAATCACGAATGCGAAAGACTGAACAATTGCGAATTGAGATGCAGTAGATGCCTTCTCTTTGTAAGTGTGTAATTTGGCGTCTCCTAATCCATTTGCTAACCATTCGACCATTCCTGTTCGGAATGATGCGGCTTGTGCAATTGACCACACAATGAATAAAGACGCAAGCATTGGTGAAATCCAAGGGTTACTACTTCCTCCTAGTCCACTCCATAATATCCCTACTATAGTTGATGCAATTAGAATTGGAACAATAGTTATTCTAAAGCTGAACAGAAACCTTACAATCAGTTTGGCATCTCCGTTTTCTTCGGGTAGTTTAGTCAAATTTTGGATGATTACTTTATTCGACAAAGATGCGACAATTGTATATGATATTGCCAAAGAGATGAACGCCATAGCCACAAATACTTCATGCGATTCTACCAAGAATAACAGAATTATTGAAATTAATGCGATCATTATGATGTGAGGTAAAGTCCTTGGTGAAAGCATGTTTTTGATTAACTGAATGATACCAATTTGTTCAAATTGGGACTCGGAATCTTCAGACATTGTACTCTCCCATTTTGTGCCAGAGATAGCATCATGTTAAGACAAATGCCCTAAATCAGCACATATGGCGAAGAAATTAACCAAAGCGTTGCGAGGGAAGCGGCGTTGGGTTGGATGTATTTGCCCTGACTTTGAAAAGCGTACAGAGCTCGCCGAATATCTTTCAAAATATCCCGTCAGACTTTATGACTATGAAGATGGCAAATGTATTCTAATGGTCAAACTCGAAGATTATGAATCGATTAAGTCCGAACTAGTAGTTGGAAAGGTAATCAGTCAAACTTCCAGTGGTAAGATTAGACTTGTCCGTGAGAGAATGGAATTTAGTCGCAAGCCAAGAAAGCGTTGAAGTGCTCATCCTTCTTCCACAGGTTCATGGGAGCCGGAGGTGGAGCGCCGCCAGTTAAAGGAGAGGACGTTATGATCCTCATCGGTTCATCAATAATCCTGATTATGCTTATTATGCAAACTTGGGTTAATCCTACCACTATAGGAGAGGGTTCTGAAAATGAATTCACTATTAAGTACGATATTTCGAAAGGCGACACATTCACATTGGAAATCATAGAAGGTGTAGTGAGGCCAGGTGTTTACACCCCATCTGGCGATTGGATACTTTCTGGAGATGTGGATTCGGATCAAGGTAATTGGGAATACACTGCTAAAGAGTCAGGCATTCACTCGTTTGTAATACTGGGAATGGAAGAGTCCGAAATCAAATATTCTTTGAGTAGAGGGATCATCTTTGACTATGGGCTATATTTATTGGGCGGAGTGATTCTTATCTTTGGTGTTTTGAAGAGAATTGATGCTAAAAAAGATGAACCTGTTGAAGCTATACTGGATGACTAAATCCATTCAATGTCTTCTCCATCATCAATTGCCAGTTCCCCTAGTACTAATTGGCCATGCTCATTCAGTCCAAATGATTTGTAGGTCTTACCATTGTGAACAGGAATACCAAAAAGACGCATTTTTTCGAGAATTTGTATTCTGATTTCTGAGTGGCGAACCGGAGGGATGTCTGGTAGTACTTCCAGCAATGATGATAGTTCTCTGTTCAATGAAGAATCTACTTCTTCATGTTCAGTTTCAAGGATTTCATCTAATGAAGAGTAATCCGTATGTTCATTCGTATCGCTCTTTTTCAAATTTATACCAATTCCTAGAACTACCTTAGTGAACTGATTATTTGATTTCCCTTCTGCTAGAATCCCGCACAATTTACGGTTCCCGATGAGAATATCATTTGGCCACTTCAGTAGTAATTGTTCATTTTGAAATACATTCAATACTGCTAATGCGCCTGATAGTTGTAAATGACCGGGATTGATTTTACCACCTTCTGCAACAATCCAAGAGCCTGCATAACTACTATCTGTCGAATTCCATATTCTGTCTCTACGCCCTCTCCCTGCACTTTGAAACTTAGTTGATATGTGTGTGCCAATGCCGTTTTTCATTAGTAGATCATCATTTGTTGAACCTGTTGATTCTACAAATATTTTCTCGGCTCCTTCATATGGTCTCCAGAAACAAGTTAATGCCAATTTCTCTCCGTCTCCAAATTCAATCTCATCCCAAACTCTATGTGCAAAAATAAGTGTGTCTTCAAATGAATCTTTTCGTGAGATTGTGAGTATTCTTCCTTTAGGTGCAAGTAGTTGATTACTAATTATGCTGCGTAACATCCGATGGCCCAAGCCCAGTCTATCGGTGTCGATTAGACTGGCCTCCTCCATAGGGCCAAGAACTTCATTTATCTCACAGTGCGGAATGTATGGGAGATTCCATACAATCATGTCGTAGTTTCCAGTGAACGGAAACTCTTCGGGTCCGACTCCACCTTCTTTGATTTCAGCATCGAGTTGATTTTCAGCCATATTGCCTTTAGTTGCGGCTACGGCGAATGGATTGATGTCGCAACTCGAAACCTTCCATCCCATGGATGCGGCCAGAATGCTTACAGCTCCAGATCCACACCCTATTTCGAGAAACGTTCTGCCTCGGCCAGGGCCAAAAGAAATTATTCTTCTTGCCAGAAGGTCAGTGTCTTCCCTTGGTGGGTATACTGTACTTGGTATTAATAGTCGAAAACTAACTCCGTTCAAAGGCGACCAAATCGTGGCACTAGGTGGCTTTTTTAGGAACTCAATCTCTCTCTCTGCATGCAGGGGTGAAAATACCTCTCTTTCATCCATGCGCTTCAACCATCCGTCGGAGCCGAAGCCTTTATGCCTCTTGGCAATAAGCCGTATCTGATGAGGAATTGTCAATCCTCCCTCTTAGTGTCGCATTTTTGATGCCAATTTAGCCGGCGGAGGTTTTAATAACCCTTTGCAGGTCGGCCAGAAAGCCCAACGCATACAATTGGGCCTGTAGCTTAGTCAGGTAGAGCTTCCGGCTTTTAACCGGACGGTCGCGGGTTCGAACCCCGTCAGGCCCGCCTTTTAGGCTCAGGTTCGACGTATGCAAGGGCTACTGGGGTGAATTTGTTTGGTAGTTAAATCAGCAACCAAGAAGCGTTTAATGGAAATGGGAATTGCTGAGGAATACGCTCACAAATTGGCCACGGACCGCAACATGACCGATATCAAGGCCATGGCGGCAGATGAAATTGCTTCATGCCTCGGAGTATCCAAAGACGATGAGATTTTTACAGGTGCAATGAATGCACTTGCTGAATTAGGCCAGAGGCGCCAGAAGCGTCGCAGCCGCAAGATTACCATCTCTAAGAAAGCCTTAGACGATGATGACATGGATTTGGCTGGTACCAAATTTAATGTTCTAAATCACGTACTAGTTCCTCATCAGGAACTCGTTGCAGTGGAAGATGAAGAAAGTGAACTTGAGCCATGGGGCCTTCTTACTACTGACGAAGAAACAGGCGAACCCCGCCTAGCAAAGGAACTTCTACCGAAGATTCTGATTACAGATCCAGTTGTCCAGGTGATTAAGGAGACAGTAGAGCGTGCAAGAGATGCAAACGCTGAAGGCGACGAGGAACATGTTCCTCTGCCTGCAGGATGGCTCTCAGACCGTGTTCTGAAGGTTATCCGTAAATCACCATCCGCTGGAAAATCAATCGCTTATCGATTGATAGTGGAGGGCAGCTGAGCTGAGGTGATACCATGAAGGAGATTATTGAATCATTTTTCCGAGAACGCAGCCTGGTTAACCACCAGTTAGCATCATACGACGATTGTATCCCAACCGGTGATAACTCAGTTTCACGCATGGAGAAGATTGTTCGCAGCATCCGAGTGGGTACTGATGAAGAAGTTGAAGACGATATGGGCGGTCTAATCAAATTAGACGTAATCGACCAAGACATCATCATCCGTGTTAAGAACATTCAACTTGGTGAACCTACAATCAGAGAAGCAGATGGTAGCGACCACCCTTCCATCCCTATGGAATGCAGACTACGTAAGTTGACTTACATGTCTCCAGTACGTATGGATTTCACTATATTCAAGAATGGAGTTCCTTCTCAACCAGAGAAGGGAGTTCAAGTTGGCAACATGCCAATCATGGTTCGTAGTAGAAGATGCAATCTTCACGCTAACCACGTAGCAGGAGACAAAGTACTGCACCCTACTACTTCTGATGAAGACCACAAGATGTGGGAAAAACTCCTCAGAACCAAAGGCGAAGATCCTCTAGACCCTGGAGGCTACTTCATCATCAACGGTACTGAACGTGTACTAATTTCCATGGAGGATTTAGCTCCAAACCGTGTAACTGTTGAAATTAACAAGAGATATGCAAAGAAGACAGAAGTTGCAAAGATTTTCTCACAGAAAGACGGAATGAGGAAGCCTCTAACTGTTGAAAAGCGCCGTGATGGAATGCTAATGGTCAAGATTAGTACTGCAGGAACAACAGCAATCCCTGTGGTTCTTTTGATGAGAGCACTTGGTATTGAAAACGACCAAGAACTATTCCAGGCAATTGCAGGTCCTACTGAGACCTTCAAGTTCATCGTTGCTAACATTAACGAAGTCAAGGATAACGAAGAATACGCAGTTGACTCTTTAGAAGAAGCTCACCAGTGGTTAGAGAAGAAATTCGCCGCAGGACAGCAGAAGGAATACCGTGAAGCACGTGTAACTCAGTTGCTCGACCGTGAACTACTTCCTCACTTGGGTGATTCAGAAGAAGACCGCAAGAAGAAAGCGATTTTCCTAGGACGAATCGTCCGCCAAGTTTTGGAAATGGCAATTACTAGCCGTAAGCCAAACGATAAAGATCACTATGCAAACAAGCGTGTCCGCCTTGCCGGAGACCTTATCGAAGACTTGTTCCGTGTATCCATGGGACAGTTGGCTCGTGACCTAAAGTACCAACTAGAACGTCACCACAACAGAAAGCGTGAACTGAAGATTACTTCATGTCTAAGGCCTGATGTACTTACTAGCAAGATTATGCACGCACTAGCCACAGGAAACTGGGTTGGTGGACGCTCTGGTGTAAGCCAACTACTTGACAGAACAACATACCTTTCTGCACTATCTCACATGAGGCGTGTAACAAGCCCTCTAGTTAGAAGCCAACCTCACTTCGAAGCACGTGACTTGCACCCGACTCAATGGGGCCGATTATGCCCTAACGAGACCCCTGAAGGTCAGAACTGTGGACTAGTAAAGAATGCAGCTCAGATGATCGATGTTTCTGAAGCAATTCCAGAAACTGAAATCCGCTCTCGTTTGGATGAAATGGATGTTTTCCAGCCTGATGATTGGACAGATGGCGACAGAATTCACGTTAATGGTGACATTTACGGAATCCACAAGCGTGGTAAGAATCTGGTAACTCAATTCAAGAACGCACGCCGTAGAGGAGCAATTCGTCCTGAAGTATCAATTAGATACGACACTACAAACCGCGATATTTTCATCAACACAGACAAGGGAAGAATCCTAAGGCCTGTATTGATTCTTTACGATGGTGCACCTAGATTAACTCAGAAGCACCTAGAGATGGTATCTGCTGGCGATATGACTTTCAAAGATTTGGTCAATGAAGGAGTCGTCGAATGGGTAGATGCAGAGGAAGAAGAAGACCTTTACATCGCTCCAAGACCTTTCGTTCTACCAGAAGTAGTCCCTGAAGGAAATGAGTATGCAGGTAGACCAGTTAGCCATTCAACTATCACTTGGTTGAATCTTGGAGAGCCAGGCGCAATTTCTGCTAAACTACAGGCTAGAATCACAATGCCTAACGGAGTAAAAGCCGATGCTGTCTTTGATGTTGATTTGCTTTACACAAGCGAACACACGCATTGTGAGATTGATCCACAACTAGTACTCGGAGTATGTGCTTCATTGATTCCATATCCTGAGCACAACTCTACACCACGTGTTACTGGTGGTACTGCAATGGTAAAGCAATCATTAGGTCTTCCTAGTGCTAACTACCGCCTACGCCCAGATACAAGATTGCACATCCTGCATTATCCGCAGCGTTCCATTACCCACACACAAGCTATGGATACTACAAAGTTCGATAGCCGCCCTGGTGGACAGAACTTCATTGTAGCAGTTATGAGCCTTCATGGATACAACATGCAGGATGCTGTAATCATGAACCGTTCAAGCGTACAACGTGCTCTAGGACGTTCGACATTCAACCGTACTTACAACGCAGAGCGTCGCCGTTTCCCTGGTGGTCAAGTTGAAGAAATCGAGATTCCAGGAACTGGACTTGAAGAAGTCAAGGGCTTGAAACCGATTGGATCTTACGATCACCTGGAAGGCGATGGTCTTCCTCACCCAGAGAAGTATCTTGAAGGTGGAGATGTACTAGTTGGTAAGACCAGCCCTCCTCGTTTCCTTGAAGAAACAGGAGCAGGTGCCTTCTTACAAGCCCAAGAACGCCGTGAATCATCCATGCCAATCCGTCATGGTGAGAAAGGATGGGTCGACAACGTGTATGTCACGGAATCTCTAGATTCTGGACGTCTTGTACGATGTATGGTCCGTTCCCACAAAGTCCCTGAGATTGGAGATAAGTTCGCTTCACGTCACGGACAGAAGGGAGTTATTGGACGTCTAGTCAATGAAGAAGACATGCCATTCACTCGTGATGGTATAGTACCTGACCTAATCATCAACCCGCACGCAATTCCATCTAGAATGACAGTTGCACACGTTCTCGAAATGATTGGTGGTAAAGTTGGTTCTCTAGAAGGACGCAGAATCGACGGAACTGCATTCAGAGGAGAGAAAGAAGGAAGCCTACGTGACAGCTTAGTTCGCAATGGATACGACCACACTGGAAGAGAATTCATGATCAATGGAGAAACAGGAGAAACATACCCTTCAGAGATTTTCGTTGGATGTATCTACTACCAGAAACTTCACCACATGGTATCTGGAAAGATTCACGCTCGCAGCCGTGGACGTGTACAGATTCTAACCAGACAACCTACTGAAGGACGTGCTCGACAGGGTGGTCTAAGGTTTGGTGAAATGGAACGTGATTGTTTGATTGCACACGGTGCATCAATGGTCATCAAGGATAGACTACTAGACGAATCAGACGGAATAGACTTGTTCGTTTGTGCCCAATCTGGTCACGTTGCTTGGTATGATCCGAAACGCCGTACATATGTGTCACCAATTCATGGTGACGGAGCAGAGGTTTACAAGATTCAAACCTCTTACGCATTCAAGTTGCTACTTGATGAGATGAAGAGTCTCGGAGTGGCAATGCGTCTAGAACTGGAGGACCGCAGATGAGCCAAAATAGCACAACAATGATTCCAAAGAGAATCGCAAGCATCCGCTTCGGATTGATGGACCCTACTGAAATCAGAAGAATGTCTTCAGTTGAGGTAAAGACTGCTGATACATACAAAGATGACGGACACGCATTCCGCCAAGGTTTGATGGACCCTCACATGGGTGTTATTGAACCTGGTTTGCTATGCCCAACTGACAATTGTAAGTATGACGAAAGTCCAGGTCACTTCGGGCACATTCAACTTGAGTTGCCAGTTATCCACATTGGATTCGTTAATCTGATCAAGACTGCAATCAAAGCAACTTGCAATTCGTGTAGCAAGATTCTTCTTCACGACGCAGAAGGAACTCACCCTTCAAACCCAGAACTTTCAGAGCAAGATTTCTATCGTGCTCGTGTACGTGATTTAATCACAAAGCACGGTGTTGGGTCTACTGAATTCTCGAAGATTATCAAGGATATCGAGAAGAAGACTTCAGAAGCAAAGAGAACTATCTGTATGCACTGCAAGTCCCAACAAGGAAAAATTGTTTTGGACAAGCCTACAACTTTCAAAGAGAACATTGCAGCTCAAGGTGGCGGCAAGCCAACAGAGCGAAAGTTGAATGCTCGTGATATCCGTGAATGGCTTCAAGGAATACCTCAGGAACACCTTATCTTCCTAGGTATGCACAAGGAGAACAGACCAGAATGGATTATTCTGAAAGTTCTACCAGTACCTCCAATCACAGTTAGACCATCCATCACTCTAGACTCTGGAGACCGTTCTGAAGACGACTTAACCCACAAGTTGGTTGACGTACTAAGAATCAATCAGAGACTACGTGAGAATCGTGACGCAGGAGCACCTCAATTGATTGTTGAAGATCTTTGGGAATTGTTGCAGTACCACGTTACAACATATTTCGATAATCAAACAAGCGGTATCCCACCTGCTAGACACCGCTCTGGAAGAACTTTGAAGACACTAACTCAGCGTCTTAAAGGTAAAGAAGGACGTTTCCGTTCTAACTTATCTGGAAAGCGTGTAAACTTCTGTGCCAGGTCTGTTATCTCACCAGATCCATACCTTGGAGTAAACGAAGTTGGAGTGCCAACTAAGATTGCTAAAGAACTGACAGTTCCTATCCGTGTAACAACACGAAACCGTGAACAAATGCGTCAGATGATTCTTCGTGGTCCCGATGTACACCCTGGTGTTAACTACGTTATTCGTGGCGACAAGCGCCGTGTCAGAATTAACGAAAGAAGCCGTCTAATCAACGCTGGTTTCCGCTGTCACAACCCTGAATGTATGGAAGAAACAACAACTAGGTTCGATCTACATCAGGTACTACCTGCACCAAATTTCCTTCCAGGACTCGTTGTAAAGAAATTCGTTTCTCGAGAAGAGGCAGTTGCAGGCGGAGAAGAACTCGTAACCTATGCAATCGATGAAGATGCAACCCTTGCAAATCTACGCGGAGAAGATGTAGACGGCCAGCCTCTACCTGAGGATGACCCTAGAGCAGTTCTTCACCATCGCTGGAAGTTCGAACTAGCCAACCATGACACTCCTTACCCGGAGCATCTTGAAGTTGCATGTCCACACTGTGGTAGCCCTGACAATGAATGGGGAGAGAGAACACGTGTTGAAGATCGCCTTGCGACCGTCGACATGAATGGCAACCCTAAGCCAGGATTGCTTGTAGAGCGTCACTTGATTGATGGCGATGTTGCAATATTCAACCGACAGCCTTCATTGCACAGAATGTCAATGATGGTTCACGAAGTTCGTGTAATGGAAGGACACACATTCAGATTCAATCTGGCTGTTTGTACTCCTTACAACGCTGACTTCGACGGTGATGAGATGAACTTACACGTTATCCAAGGAGAAGAAGCACGTGCTGAAGCTAAGATTTTGATGCGTGTTCAGGAACACATCCTAACTCCAAGATACGGAGGAGCGGTAATTGGTGGAATTCACGATCACATCTCTGGAGCATACCTTCTATCAAGGCCAGATACTAAGATTTCAAAGCGAAATGGATTAGAGATGTTAGGAAATATCGGATACACTGGCGAACTACCTAAGGTCCACAAGGGACCTAAAGGAGAATACTTCAACGGTGAAGATATTATTTCTGTAATCATCCCAGATAACATACACCTGAGATTCAGAAGCCGTTCAAATGACGCAGTAGTTGTCAAGAACGGTAAGGTAAGTGGTACTCTGGATAAGAGAGCAATTGGTGCTGAAGATGGCCGTCTACTGGACGCAATCGTACAGACCAATGGTCCAACAGAAGGTGCTAGATTCTTAGACGAATTTACACGCCTATCTATTGCAGCATGTACATCTCTAGGTTTCACAACTGGAATCGATGATGAAGATCTATCTGCTCATGCTCTAAGCGAAATCGAGAGGCACAACCAAGAAGCTCGTGATGAAGTTCAGACTGAATTGGATAAGTTCGGTAAGGATGGCCGTGGATATGAAACCCGTCCTGGAAGAACTCCTAAAGAGACTCTTGAAGAGAACATCATGGTTATCTTAGACCTCGGAAAGCAAGCAGCAGGTAATGTTGCTAAAGACGAACTAAACGAAAGCGGCAACTCAAACGCTGCTGTTGGAATGGCGATATCTGGTGCTCGTGGGTCTATGGATAACTTGACTATGATGGCAGGTAGTATTGGACAAGCAAAGGTACGTGGTGCACGTCTAGAACGTGGATACCACCAGCGTGTTCTACCTCACTTCAAGCGTGGCGGACTTGGTGCTCCTGAGAAAGGATTCATCTCGTCTTCTTTCAAGCGTGGTCTTGAACCAACAGAGTTCTTCATGCTGTCTGTTTCTGGTCGTGAATCTCTGGTTGATACAGCGGTTCGTACAAGTAAGTCCGGATACATGCAGCGTCGTTTGATTAACGCTATGGATGATCTAAAGGTGTTCAATGATGAGAATTTGTCAGTTAGGAATACTGCTAACAGAATCATCCAATTCTCTTACGGAGAAGATGGAATTGACCCAAGCCGTGGTGTACACGGTAAACCTTTCAACATCGACGTAGTTGTCGATGAAGCATTAGGCACAGATGGTCCAACCAAGACCAAGGATGAAGATGTTGTTATCACTGAAGATAAGAACTTCGACCTTGGATTTGGTGAAGGGGATTCTGAAGCAGCGGCTGGAGGTGAACTTTGATGGTAGTAAAGAGCGCAACAAAGAAGAAACTCATGGACATGTTAGTCCCTGAGGAATTTGCACACAAGCTGGCAGATGATAGAAAGTGGGATGACGTGAAAGTACTGACCGCCCAAGAAATCGCTCAGTTCTGTGAAACAGATTCTGATACAGCAGCAAGGATTCATGGAATCATTACTGGTGCTAACTCAACTAACCGTGATTCAACTGGAGATGCAAACTCTGCAACCACATCAGTTCGTCTACGCCGAGGAACTCGCCGCAGACGTACTGCAAAGACAGTTCAAGAATTAGAGGCGTACGACCCTGAAACTAAGTTGCTATCCTATGTTGATGAACTTGCAGACGATCCAGTCTTCAAGTCTATTGAAGCAGCAGCAGAAGCAGCTGGAGCGAAATTCACTCAACTAACAATTCACGATTTGACTGAAGCAGTCCATGACCGTGAAAAGGCTAAGTTGACCAAGAAGCAAGCAGAAGCACTTGTTGCCGAAGCATCCAAGGCTCAAGACATGGCTAAGATTGACCCATACGAGGCAGCAGGCATTATCACGGCTCAATCTATTGGAGAACCTGGAACTCAGATGACTATGCGTACTTTCCACTATGCGGGTGTAGCAACAGTAAACGTAACACAAGGTCTTCCTCGTATTATTGAAATTGTAGATGCTCGTAAAGTACCTAATACACCGACTATGACTATTCGTCTCTCTGGAGACAGCAGTACATCTCCTGATGCAGCAAGAAAACTTGCTGCAGCAATTGAGATTACTACTACAGTCAATATCGCTGATATCGAAACAGACGTTGCACAACGTCGTTTGGTTCTCAAATTGAAGAAGGGTAACTTGAAGCAGAAGGGTATGACCCCTGCAGAGGTTAAGGATAAACTAGAGCGTGCACTTCGACTTTATGTTGAAGCAGATAAGGAAAAGAATCCTTCAACACTTACTCTAATCCCTGGTGTTCAAACAGAAGATGACATGAAGACTCTTGCCGAGAACCCTCCATCCTACACTGAACTTCTACAGTTAGAAGATAAGATCAGAGATATGCGATTAAAGGGTGTTCCAAACGTCGAACGTGCTAACGTTCAGTTAGATGACAAAACAGGAGAGTATTACCTGTCAACTATTGGAAGCAATCTAGCAAGGATATCTGACATGGATGGAATTGATAGAGCAAGAACTTACACTAACAACATCATTGAGATTTATCAGTACCTTGGTATTGAAGCAGCAAGACAAGCTATTGTCAATGAGTTGCAAGCAACTCTAGACGGAGCCCGTCTTGAAGTCGACGTACGTCACTTGTTGATGGTTGCAGATGTAATGACTAGTGAAGGTGAAGTGCGTGCAATTGGTCGCCATGGTGTGTCCGGTACAAAGCACTCAATCTTAGCTCGTGCAGCATTCGAAGTTACAGTTAACCACCTGCTAAAGGCTGGAATCATTGGTGAAAGAGACAACTTAACAGGTGTCGCTGAAAACATCATTGTCGGACAACCTATCAGCCTAGGAACCGGATCTGTGGAATTGTATTACATCCCAGAGTGAAATTCAACATTGAGAAGCGGAATTGTGGAGGAATGAAAATATGGATATAAGTAAACAACTGAAGATTGCAAATACGACTGGTGAGTTATTGTTTGGACAACGCCAAGCAATAGATGCTTGTGCTGAAGGAGATGCCAAGTGCATAATTCTTGCAGCCAACTGCCCACAGGAGTACATAGATGACCTTGCTGCAAAGCACCCAGAGGTTACTATGCACCGAACTGTAATGGTTAACCGTGACCTTGGCGTTGCATCAGGTAAACCATTTAGCGTATCGACAATCACTGTCGTAAACGCTGGTGATTCTGATTTGTTGACCCTAGACAGCAATCTAGAGTGAAACTAAAGACGGAGAGACTTTGGAAAGGCCATGGGCCTTGACCTCGTCGCTGTGATGAGAAAGTTGGGCGTCAGCCTTGACACCGATTCTGCTCCTATCGCATCTCCTGGAGTAATTACATGGCTTGGCAGACTATTAGACGTCACTCCAGAACATTCTCAACAAGGCTTGGTCGAAGGCATGGAGGTTTGGACCTCTGGTCAAGGATTTGCACCTCTTGATTTGGTAGGCATTGAATCATGGTTATTCGATGCTCCAAGAGGCGACCACCTGATTATTGTAGAACGGAAAATGACATTTGATCTGAAAGATTCACCTTCAAGGGATGGAAGGTTTTTGTCAATCTGGCCTCAAGACAAACTTGCAGCTTTCATCGGACATGCAGTATTAGATGGTAGTTTAGTAATAGTTGAACAGTTGGAAGTTGAGGAGAATTCAGAAGAGCCTGAATTATTCTCTGGCAAAGGCCCATTCACATTGAAGCCATTGAATGATTTCTCAGCATTAGAGAAGAAAGGATATGATGTCTCAATGGCTAAACCAGTACTTATTCCTGCCATTCTTTACAGAGTTACTGGCACGCTTAAGGGGCCTGTGGAAGATGAAATAATTAGATGGGTACTGAATTGTGATGGTCTCCATGTTATCGATGATGTTGAATTGTTGGAAAGGTCTCCAATGCTCAACCATGAACGCCTCCCAATCGAGGAAAACCCAACATTTGCCGACGTACTTTCAGAACGGCGTACTTTCTCAGATGGAATGGGTGATTTACTACGTTGGTGGAAGTTTGATGAATCCTCATCTAATAGAACTGAGTACAAGGTGTTAGTACCTGCTCATAAAGGTGTAGATTCTCTTGGTAAAAAGTGGGTTTTGAACGGCGTGACAGGTAATGTCCATTCAAACTTCTAGGCAAAGACTTCTTGAGCCAGTTTCATGACCGTAGGTCATGCGCTATCGTGCAGTATTGAGTCTGGCAATAATCTCTATCCTTCTTGCGAGTATTATTCCCGTGTCCAATGATATTGAACTAACAGATGTTGTATCAGTATCATATGCTGATTCTGAACCGGAATTTTTGGTTCAAGCAGGCTCCACCTTTGGCCATGTTAATGGTACACAAATCGGGGCTACACCTGATGGTTGGATTGTAGCCGGCAATACTAGACACACTATGACCTTCGGTTCAAACCAAGTACAATCGACATCCCCCTACAATACTCAATTGGATGCAGACTCTTATGTCGCATCTTTAGACAATCAGGGCAACTGGAACTGGGCAGTAATGCCTGATGCATCACTAGGATTGACCGTGTTGACATGTTTGACAACATCGGTTATGGGCGATGTTTACATTGGAGGTTTGATTGTCGGCGAGGTCTCTTTTGGTTCAACAGTATTACGTAGTCAAAACCAGTATGGTGATGGATTCATAGCTAAGGTAGATGCATTCAACGGCCAGTGGTTGTGGGCGGTAATGTTCACTTCACCTTATGTCGAAAATAGCACAAGTCCAAACAGTAGCAGTGTCGAAGGTTTACAAGAAACAGTTTCTGGCGATTTGATCGTATCCGGTACTCAAAAAGGAGTTACAGATTTCGGAGGTATTAGCAAAAACAATACTGATTCTGAACTCTTTGTAGCGGAGTTTGACCGGATGACTGGTAGTCTAAACTGGGTTTCTACTGCCGGAGGTATTGGTGTTGAGAACGGAGGTGAAGTAGCCGTAGACTCTTCAGGAAATATTTGGCAAGCAGGTACTACTGATGGTACATTCTCATCTAATGGCAAATCTCATCAAGCGGTTAGCAATACAGACACATTAGTCATCAAATGGAGCCCTGGAGGAGTTGTACAAGACGTAATTGGCTTAGCAAGTGGGGCGGGTGAAATTAATATCCCAGAGGATTTGATTGTAACTCAGAACGATGATGTTGTTGTATCTGGAGTCTTCTTAGGTTCATTAGATGCCGGTAATCAAAATACTCTAACCGATAAGGGCCAGGGAGATGCTTACGTCGTCAAGATTCTCAAAACAGGTACTAGTTCTTGGGCCACGAGTGCAGGTAGTAGCACAGGTACTCAGAGAGTTTATTCGATTGCTGAGACCTCATCTGGAGATTTTATCGCAGGTGGAATGATTTCTGGTCCAACAGATTTCGGAATACATGTCGCCAATACTAACGGTGGGTTAGACCTATACATGGCTCAATTAGATAGTTCAGGCAACTGGGATTGGGTAGAAAACTTGGGAAGTACTAGTGACGACTTGTTTGCAGGTTTGGCAGTCAATTATACCGATGTGCCTGCGGCTTTCGGCTCATTCCAATCAACTATCAACAAAGGAACTCAGTCTGTAACTAGTACTTGGGGCCTCGACCTTGTTATTTGGACTCTTGATCCTACCAACAATGCGGACAGTGATAACGACGGCGTCAATGACTTAACAGATAATTGTCCAAATACGAACAATCCTTTGCAAATAGATAGTGACCTTGATGGAAATGGTGACGAATGCGATTATGATGATGACAATGATGGAATCACAGATAACTCAGGTGATGATTGCCCAAGAGGCGGCGCTTGGAATTGGACTAGTGATTCTACAACTGATTTCGATAATGATGGATGTAAAGACGCTAGCGAAGATAATGATGATGACAATGATGGTATTGAGGATTCAAATGATGACTGTCTGAGTTCTTACTCTCCTCCTCGCAATTGGTGGTCTTCCGATTCTTCCAATGATATTGATAGCGATGGCTGCAGAGATGCAGATGAAGATCTGGATGACGATGGTGATGGTTATGATGATGCAGCAGATGATTGCAACAAAGTCGCAGGAACCTCAAGTCTAGGCTCATATCAAGGATGTATAGATTCAGATGGAGACGGTTGGGCTAATATTGAAGATAGCTGCCCCGACTCTTTTGGAAATTCATCACTTGGTGGGACACTAGCGTGTCCAGACACTGATGGTGATGGTTGGGCCAACATCGACGATGATCTTCCTAATGACAATACACAATGGAGCGATGTCGACGGAGACGGATACGGTGATAATCAGGATGGAAATACTCCGGACGCTTGTATCGACACATCTGGTACCTCTGTTCTAGACCGATATGGATGCCCAGACCCGGATAATGACGGTTATTCGTCTGAAGATTCTTCTTGGTCAGTAGGAGATGGTGCAGATGCATTCCCGATTGATGAAACACAATGGTCGGATTGGGATGAAGATGGATTTGGTGACAACTATGGTAATTTATCATGGATTGACCGTAATACAAACTGGCCAGGAGAGTATTATCAATATTCTAGAGACCAAGACGCATGTCCTACTTTAGCAGGGAATTCTTGGCAAGATGACATCTTAGGTTGCCCCGATGGCGATGGTGATGGTTGGGCTAACTTCATGGATGCATTCCCAGCAGACGCTAATGAATATGAAGATACAGATGGTGATGGAATCGCAGATGGTTATGATGACTGTCCAGAAGTAGAAGGGTACTCCACAAATGATGTAGTTGGATGTCCTGATTTCGATATGGATGGTTATGGTGACCCTGTTGATGGTACCGACTGGAATCCTACAGACCCAACTCAATGGTCCAATATTGATGGTGACCAATATGGTGATAATCCACAAGGAACATCTGCGGACGATTGTATCGAAACTGCAGGGTTTTCATACAAAGGTGGAGTCCTTGGATGTGTAGACACTGATAACGATGGTTGGGCAGATTTGATTGACAAGTTCCCTGAAGATTCTTCACAGTGGAACGACACAGATGGAGATGGTTTTGGAGATAATCCAAAAGGCAAGAATCCTGATTTATGCCCAGATGTAGCAGGTGTAGCGGAAGAAGATGGTTGTGAGGCTAAGGTCAAAGAATCCTCTGGCGGAAGTATACTTGCTTATGGAGGAATTGGAGTCGGAGTTCTACTTGTAATTATTATGGCGGGATTGCTAATTATGAGAAGAATGGGTTCAGATGAAGGTGAGAAGGATTGGGGTACAGATGTAGGCATTCCAAACATGAATGCTCAACCGGCTATGCCTGATATGTCTGCAATGCCAGCAAACAGCGGGCTGTATGCACAAGCAGTTGCTCCACAGCAGCCAGCATACTCTCAGTATCAACAACCAGTCCAACCTGTCCACCCAGTTGTTGTGCAACAACAAGCGGCTTCTCCTAATCTAGCAGCATTACCTGGTCAGGCGGTAATGCCACAGCAAGCTCCATTGGGTCCAACATTCTACGATGTTGGGACAATGAGATCAGATGGAAATGAGTGGCTAGAATTCCCAGTTTCCAGTGGTGCTTGGTACATGCGTGACCCGACTACTAAGCAATGGGTACGCAAGATTTGAGGTTTTCAAATGGTTACTGTGACCTTGTTGGGTAGTGCCCAAGATGGGGGTGTACCCCAAGTTGGATGTAATTGTTGTACAGATTTAGAACAAAGATATCCAGTTTCTATTGGTTTGACAGATGCAGAAGGTGGAAAGCACCTGTTTGAAGCGACTCGCTATCTAGGGGAGCAGTTACGTATTTGGGGAGTTGACTCGGTGGATTCCTTATTTTTGACTCATGCTCATTTTGGACATGTTGATGGCTTAGGTTTATTTGGAAAAGAGACAATGAATGCACAAGGAGTCTCATTACATTGTTCTAAGAGTATGTTGGATTTGATTGAAAGAACACCGAATTGGTCGATTTTGTTATCACATGGGGTTTTTTCTCCTCGAACCGCATCACTTGTCCAGTTACCTGGCGTAACTGTTGAGGCCCTGGAAGTGCCACATAGAGCAGAACTTTCGGACATGCATGCATATTTGATTAAAGCCGAAAAAACTCTATTGTTCCTTCCTGATCATGATACTTGGCAAGAAACTCTTAGAGAGCATGATTTACGTGCTTGGCTTAATCATTTGGAAGTAGATGTCGCTTTGATAGATGGGACATTTTTCAGTTCAGATGAATTGAAGCACCGGAACCAAGATGATGTACCGCACCCCCCTGTAGAGCAAACCCTACAGATGCTAGGGGAAAGAAGAGAAGGAGATGGGGATGTAGTATTCATTCACTTGAACCACACTAACCCACTTTGTAGGGACCCAACACCTGTAACTGAATTAGGCTGGAAAGTAGGCAATGAAGGAGACGTATTCGATCTCAGGTGAAATACCACAACTCGATTGCTACGACACAAGCGATAATTATCCCAGTAATTGTAATGAATTTGTCTCGGCTTGGTAAGCGTTCTTTCAACCATGGGTCCTTTTTTACCCATAGTAAAACAAAGTGAGCGATAAATGCCGCTCCCATTCCAGGGACCGATTCGAATATCTCCTCATTGAGTCCAAGAATTCTCCAAGTAATAACTCCCGTAAGTGCACTTACCATCATGATAATTGAGTGTGAAGACGAAGGCTGATATCCTGAAAAGCGAACTACCAGTAGTGGTATGAATATTCCACCTAAACCGTATACCGCTAGTACTACTAAGCTGAATACTGAGTTATTTTCTGTCCATAATGCACCCAAAGATATCGCTGTTGCCAAAATAGCCATTGTGACTGTGGTAAGTTTGGTTTTGGAGTGATCCTGTGCCCAACTTGGAATTAAATCGTCAGTTATTGCAGCAGTACATGCAAGAACTTGACTATCTGCTGTAGACATTGTCGCAGCAAATATCGATGCGAGTATTACGCCAACCCAGAATGGTCCAAGAACGTCCATTGCCAAAAGTGGCAATGCTAATTCAGGGTCGAAAGAGCCCTCGACGGGGAACATGACTCTGCTTGCTAGACCAATGAGAATCATGAGAATCAAGAACGGTGTCTGCCATACGAAGAACCAAACACATGCTTTCTTGCGGTCAGAATCTGACTCGAGAGTCATTATTCTGCTTACGACTTGAGGTTGACCTGCAACTCCTACCCCTCCAAGGAAGAAGGCAAAAACCCACAGTGAAAATCCGAACTTCAACCCCTGTGGTGCAATGTCAGTTAGATTGGGGTCAATCGATGTGAGTGATGCATGCATACCGGAGAACCCTCCTATCTCTTCCATTGCAACCCAACAGAGTAGTGTAGATCCAATAATCATCACACATGATTGTGCAGCATCAGTCCAAATCGATGCTCTGATTCCACCAGCGGTACAGTACAATATTACCAACATGTAACCTATGAGGATTCCAACTACTTGTGACCAACCTAACATTGCGAAAAGGGCCTTTCCTCCACTTGATAGTTGCGCTGCTGCGTAAATAAGTAGGAACATTACAGAGAATATTGCAGCAAGTTTTGCCTCTGGAGCACCTTTGACTTTAGCGACTAAACTAGAAAGTGATCTAACATTCCTCTCATTAGCCTCATGTTGGATTCTTTTGTAAAGCCAGATCCAAGCTACTAGCTGACCTAAGGTTGAGATTAATGAAATCCAAATTGCTGAATATCCATACATCCACATAAATCCGATAAATCCAATGAACATGTATCCTGAATTCCATGTTGAAACAGCACTCAAGGCAGCCAATGCAGGATGCATTCCTCTTCCTGCAACTAGATAGTCATCAGTTGTATTTTCTTTTACAAAAATTGAGGCCATTCCTACCCCGGCAAATATCAGGAGGAATAGTAAGAATGATGCTAGAACCCAGATGTCCATGTCTGACACCTATCATGTTAGAACTTCAAGCAATCTGTCCTGTTCTACAGCTCTTCGCAACTCCATTGCAATTCTACGACCTGACGAAACAGGCTTTCTCCAAGTTGCATTACCATATGGGTGTCCAACCGACACGTGAACATTTGTGCCGCCACCTAAACGTGGTGCTACGTCATAAATTGCGTAATTCATGTCTTTGTCGATACAAGTTTGCAGACAGAAAGGACCGATAATCCCAGGGTCGTAGTGTTCCTTTGAA